>OKSA01000002.1_pt1 | contig 287674 bp, 288 predicted proteins | sample 1601181 | NCBI WGS metagenome assembly OKSA01 (sample SAMEA3541538, study PRJEB24748) | human gut metagenome | biome: human gut; feature: human-associated habitat; material: faeces | place: China | collected 2012
TCTTAGGCATGCCGCCAGCGTTCATCCTGAGCCAGGATCAAACTCTCAATAAAAATTTAATTTTTAATAATTAATAAGTTATAATTTCCTAGCTACTCAAAATTGACATTTTGCTCAGTTTTCAAAGAACTTTTTTCTCATCTGCATCTTTTTTTGCAGTGCATTAATAATATACCAAAGATATTCGACATTGTCAACCTTTTTTTTCACTTTTTTTAATTTTTTTTAAGCAAAATAAAAAGTGATTAACTAATGCTTTACTATCTTTATTTTATTATATGCTACAGCATTAAAATGTTTCCACTTCATTTTTCAAAGATACATTTTGCAATGCTTCTTTCTGCATCACATGTAATGTATAATATCACTTTATTTTTACTTTGTAAAGTGTTTTTTTGAAATTTTTTTATTTTTTTTCATTTTTGTAATTTTGATGAAAAAAATAAAAACTTAACATTCTTTCCCATATATAATATATGCTGAATGCTAAGAAAGTTTACATCATTTTCAAAGATACTTCATTGAAACCCTTTTTCGTTTCAACGTTATGTATCATATCACTTTATTTTTACTTTGTAAAGTGTTTTTTTGTTTTTTCTTACTTTTTTTTATTTTTATGACTAATTAATATTATTTTCTTCTGTTTTATCCTCTTTTTTTAATAATTCTAAATACTTTTCATAGTACTTTTCAATAGCTTTTTTATTAAATGGATCTTTTTTTATTCTTACTCTTTCTATTAGACTACCTAATTCATACTTTAATATAAAATCTAATCTGTTAGAATAATGCATCTGTTTTTTATGATATTTGTATTCATTTCTATCTAGTACTTTAAAACTACCATTTGGAAATACTCTTAGATCCAAGTCATAATCAATATATTTGATAACGTTATCATCTATTATATATGGAGTGGCTATATTGCAGTAATAGAATAATCCAAACTTTTTTAACTGAGCTAATATATTAAACCATTCGTTTTTATAAAAAAATAATATTGCTGTTTCTTTTGTCCTATGAGTTTTACCATCGCTTTCCGTTATCTTTACTTTGTTATTTGCACATACTAAATAATCTTCTGCTACGTCTAAAACTAATGCTTCACCACTTATTCGATCTATTTTACCATTGTGTTTGTAGCAGTGAATTTCTAGTTTGTCACCAACTTTTATGTCATTCATGTTTATACACCTTCGTTTCAGCCTTATTATACAATATATTTTTTTTTTATTCAATAACTTGTTACTTTTTTTCTTTTCTGTTATAATTAATATGAGAATAAATAGGAGGTGTTTAGTATGTATTTTTTTAAGATATTTTATTTAGGCATTGTTTCTTTAATAAAATTTGTTATTAAATTTTTTAAATACTTCTTTATTGGTTTATACAATATTATTACTTTGATTCCTAAGTATTTTGTTTTGGGGATTATTTATATATTTGGTAAAAAAGAAAAGAAGAAAATATCTAAGCAAAATAAAAAAATATCATTTGCGATTGTTGGTACTACTTTTGCTATTTACCTCGTTTGTGTTTTTTTGATTAGTAGATGGTATGTTCAAGGATTAAAAATCAAATATTTATCTAATGATATTATTAATTCTACTGATATAATTGAAAAGGAAGATAAAGATAATAATAATCAGACAGTTCCTGAACCTGAGCCCGAAAAGCCATCTGATAATACAAGTGAGAATAATGCTCCTGTTTATTATCCAAATGATTATTGGGATTATATGAATGTTCCATTTATGGAAGTTAATTTTACTGAATTATTAAAAAAGAATCCTGATACTGTTGGTTGGATTAAGGTTGATGGTACTAAGGTTAATTACCCTATCGTACAAGCAGAGGATAATGATTATTATTTGAGTCATGCTTTTAATAAAAGAAGTAATGCTGGAGGATGGGTCTTTGCTGATTATAGAGTTGATTTTAAAGACTTTGGTAGAAATACTATAATATATGGGCATAATATGAATAATAAGACAATGTTTGGTTCTATTCCTAATATGCTTTATAGTGGATATCTTAATAATAGTAATAATTATTATATTAAAATATCTACTCCTACATCTAATACTGTATGGAAAGTATTTTCTGTTTATACTATAGAACCTGAAGTATATTATCTTAAAACTAATTTTAGAACTGAACCTTATGATAAATTTTTAAACACTTTAAAGGGTAGAAGTGTGTATGACTTTGGTATTGATGTTACTACTGATGATAAAATACTTACTTTATCTACTTGTGATAATACTGGTACTAAGAGAGTTGCTGTTCATGCTAAAATGATTAATATTGAATATAAATAAATATTTATGTGTTCACCCTAAGCTTGTAATCTTAGGGTGTTATTTTTAGCCTGGGTCTAAAAATAAAATATCAGCCATATCTATTATATATAAGCCAGCATTTCATATTTGAATATTATTTTGTTTAAAAATGTTTACTTTTAAATAGTTTTATGGTATTATCTATTTGTACCAATTATTAGGGGATTAGTTAAATGGTATAATAATGGTCTCCAAAACCACTGTTGGGAGTTCGATTCTCTCATCCCCTGCCAATTTAATTATAATTTGTTTGAGGGGGGAAAATAAAATGTCACTATATGGTTGTTTAAAATGTGAAGAAGTTCCTTGTGAATGTGGATATGATTATAAACGACGTTATAATAGTCCTGAGGAAATGGCTAATTTTCTTGTTAAAATTTTAGGATATAGGTCACAAGAAGAAGTTAATATGATTATTCAATTATTAAATGCGAAGGTTCAGGATGCTGTTTTTACCGAAAATGAACCAGTACAAGTTAAAAATAAGCATTTAAAGCGATAATTTTTATTCTAATATTTAATTTAACGAGCTACTACTAGTAGTTCGCTTTTTTATTTTTTGGGAACAGGATCGTAAGTGTATTTCTTCTTAGTAAAAGTGTTACATTTCAATAGTCTTTTTGTCCCTAGATATAATCCTTTTATTAAACCATGAGTTTCTAAGGCTTCGATCATGTAGTTTGAGCAAGTGGGAATAAACTTACAACTATCATGAGATTTAAAAGGTATACTCTGATATTTTTTAATTAGTTTTATTAATAATTTCTTCATATAAATCACAAAATTATTTTAACATAATAGTTTTTATTTGGCAACGCTACTTGATAGTGATGATATTTTATTTAGTCTTTTTAATGATACTATGAAACTTTGATAATCGGCAGTTATTGTTCCTAGAACATTGAAATTATTTATTATGTTATCATAATAACTATATATTAAGAGAATAGTTCCTATTTCTATCATACCCATTTTTACTAAATATACTGAATAAAAGATAATGAAGTATTTTGATAATTCTATGATACCTAGTACGGTAAATATTATACCTTGTATTATGACATTATAGTTGTAATTTGCTCTTAGATAGGCTTTGTTATCTTTAGTAAATAAACTTATAATACTATTGGTATTGCTTTTTTTATTTGCTAGGGAGGAATATAATTTATGAAGCATTATTGTTTTACTGTCTAAAGTAGCTTTTCTCTTAATATTTAGATCTTGAACTTTTTTACCTGATTTAAAATATACTATTACCATTAATATTGATATTATGACAGTAATGGAAAATATTATGAAGTTAAAGCTTAGAAAATAAGCATATATTACAAAGAATTCTATTACCTGAAGTATTCTTGTTACTAAGTTACAAAAAAAATTACATATTATATCTATATCATTATTCAAGATATTGGTATATTCTCCTAAATTTATTCTGTTTATGCTGTTTGTTTCTGATATTGTTTCTAATGTATATTCGTTATATAGTTTGTTGTATAGTCTAAACCATGTTTTTTGATTTAGGTATGACCAAAAATAATAAAATATAGTAAGAAGAGTTGTTATTATTATTAGATAATATCCTACTTTATAATTGGTATCAGTTACTTCATTTACTGTTTTACTCCAAAAAACTGGTATTATTAAGGCTAGACTTTGAATAAAAAGAGAAGTAATTGTTTTTAAAATTACTTCTTTATTGGCTCTTTTTAATATTTTTTTGGTATTAGAGAACATATTAATCCTCCTTTATAATGACTCCTATCATACTATCTTCTATGTGGTGATTTATAGCATCATCTTTATTTATATGAAAAGATGTAGCATAGGAATCCGCTATTTTGATATGAACATTATCTAAAATAGTATCTCCTACTTTTACTTTTACTATTTCATCTTCATAGAAATTATCTTTATCTCTAGTATTAATATGGATGTGTCTATTGGCAATTATACATATATTTTTTCTTGTTATTTGTCCTTTTGGCCCTATTATTGTTATTTCTTCAGAATTATCTAAATCGTCAGAATTTCTTACTGGAGGATTAATACCAAAATATTCTTTATCAGAATTTAATACTTCAACCTGAGTATAACTTCTTATTGGTCCTACTACCCTTACTCCTTCTTTTATGTTTTTGGCTGTTTTTAGTGTTACTGTTTCATTAGCGGCATATTGACCTGGTTGGTCTAAATCATTTCTTTTAGTTAATTCGTAATTATTGCCAAATAAAATATTTACATCTTCTCTAGTTAAATGAACATGTCTATTTGATATTCCTATTCTTGTATTCATTTATACATCACCTCATTTTTATTATAAGAAGTTTTTTGTTTATTGTAAACTTTTATTCTTTTATTTGACATTATTTTTAGTTATATAGTCAAATGTACATCATATATTTAATTAGAGGTGAAAATATATGAATAATGGTGGTTATTATCAAAATCCTGTTTTTCCTGGAGTGGGACTTAATAACAATACTGTTCCTAATCAACAATCTATTCCTAGTTATGAACAAACGCAAACTATGGTTAATCCACTTACTTCTGAACAATCATATATAGAAAATATTTTAAGATTGAATAGAGGTAAGAAAGCAAAACTTCATGTTACTGTGCCTGGTTCTACTTTATGGCAAGATAGAGTATTTGAAGGTATTATAGAGCAGTCTGGTAGAGATCATGTAATCATGTCTAATCCTAATACTGGGGAATGGTATTTAGTACTTATGATTTACCTAGACTTTGTTACTTTTGATGAGCCTATTAATTTTATAAAAGATTTTAGTTAAAAATAATACTTCGGTATTATTTTTTGTCATATTAGCACTTGAAAAAGATATAGTTTTTTGATATAATTTTTTTAGGATGTGACAATATGGAAAGTTTATTAATTATTATTTTGGTTATAATTGTTATTATTTGTGCTATGATTATTTTTTATGCTACTATATATAATAAGTTTCAAGACTATGTTATAAGAATAAATGAAGTTGAATCTATTATTGATAATTGTCTTAGAAGTAAATATGATTTAATCAATAGGGCCATTCCCATTGTCAAGAGTAATATAGATAAAGATGAAGAAATATTTGGCGATATAGTTAAATTAAGAAGTAGAAAAATTGGTAATTTTGAACTATATAGAATATTAAAAAAAGCTTCTATTGAGTTAGAGGGACTTAAAAGTACTTATCCTGAAATTGATAAGAGTGATGAGATTAAAAAAATTATTAAGGAAATAAAAGATATTGATGCCAAAGTAGATAATTCTACTGACTACTATAATGATAATATTACTACATATAATACTTTAATTAAGAAATTCCCTTCTAATATAGTGGCTATGCTTTGTAAATATAAAGAAAAACTATTCTTTGATAGAAAAGATATGAGTGATGAAGACTATGATGATTTTAAATTATAGTCTTTTTTATTTAGTAAATAATGTTATTATTATATCTAAGATCATTATTAGATATGATAAATATGTAGCCTCCTTTGGTATTAATTTTATTATTTTATCAAAAAATGGCTTTAAGACATAGATAATTAATGTTCCTAATAATCCCCATAATGGTATATATTCAAGGCAAATATATTTTCCTATGTGATAAGGTTTGTTATGATAATTCCACATTTCTGTATTGAATATTAATTTACATAGATAGCCAGATAAAAATTCTACTGTGGTTAAGATAAGTGCTAAAATTATAAAAGATAATATTATTTTTAATACTTTATTACATTTTATTTTGCTTAAAATATATTTATCTGCTAATGTTAGGGCTATTCCTCCAAGACCATATACTAGAGTTATAGGTCCATACAAGACTCCGCTTACTCTTGATGGTTCTGATATTTTAAATAGTGTACTTTCCATAATGAAGCCTAATAGTCCATATAATAAAAATGAATTTAAATAGTACATAATATTGTCACCAATATTAAGATATCCTATTTAAATTCATTTATGCTTATTTTACTGTGAAATCTATTTCTTTAATATTATTTTCTCTTAGGAATTTATTAGTACGAGAAAATGGTCTACTACCAAAGAAACCATAATTACAAGAAAATGGCGATGGATGTGATGATTCTATTATTAAATGTTTTGGATTTGTTATTAAGTTCTTTTTACTTTTGGCAAAGTTACCCCATAGTATGAATACTACTGGAGTATCTTTTTCATTTATTTTCTTTATGATAGCATCAGTAAAGTTTTCCCACCCAAGATTTTTATGTGAAGCAGGCTTATCTTTTTCTACAGTTAAAACGGTATTCAAAAGTAATACTCCTTCTTTAGCCCAACATGTTAAATCACCTTTGGTACTTATTGGTATATTTAAATCGCTATTTAATTCTTTGTATATATTCTGAAGTGATGGTGGTAATTTGATTCCATCATTTACTGAAAAAGCTAGTCCATTGGCTTCACCTACTCCATGATATGGATCCTGTCCTAATATTACTACTTTTACATCATTATAATCTGTTAATGATAAGGCTCTTAGTATGTAATTTTTAGGAGGAAAGATAGGTCTTTCTTTATAGGCTTTGTTTATATATAATACTATTTTCTTAAAATAATCTTTTTGATATTCTTCATTTAGGATATTATCCCAGCCATTTCCTATTAACTGCATATTAGTCACTTCCTCATTGTAAATCTTCAGTTGTTGGGCAGCCATCTTGGGTACTACCCTTTATTTGATATGTTACTTTAAATTTATTATCTACACTTTTTATTATTTGTATCCCGCAACTGTTTAGATTTTTAGTGGTATCTCTTGGATCTTTAACAATCAAGGAACCCGAGTCATCTGCGGATACTTTTAATATGCCTGTATTGGCAAGAGCTCCTATTGTGGTGTTAATAGTATTATTATCTATAGTACAAGCATAATTTCCATATTTGTTTTTATCACTTAAATCACCATACTCACATTCTTGATAGTATGTCTCTGCGGCTGTCTTAATATTACCTATAAGTATTTTATATGATGAGTCTCTACTGGCATTTATCGAATCTAAAATACTAGGCATAGCTAATAGTAGTACTACTCCTAATACTACAATTACTGCGAGTAATTCTATTAATGTAAATCCTTTTTTATTCATTTATACCACCTTTTCTATATTTATTGTATCATAGTTTAAGTATTTTGAGTATACTTTTCTTTATATTTATTTATTACTAATCAAATGGCGGTAGGACTTTTATAGACTGATATGGCTGATATTTTTATTTGAGACAATAATTTGGCTCAAATAAACACTAAAGAGACTATATTTATATAGGCTCTTAGTGAACATAATTATTATACTTTGTCTTTAGCTAAAATTATGTCATCTCCTATTTTGGCTATTTGACTCCAATCTAACTCATACTCTTCTCTAGAGAATCTTTTGCCTTTCTTTTCTTCAAGTATCAACGACTTTATTAAACCAGTATTATCTACAATTACATCTATTATTAAACCTAGTCTTTTACCTGTAGACATATTTATTATTTCTTTTGTTTGTAATTCTGATAATCGCATTATATCACCTATAAAAATATATGTTTATTTATATAAAAAGAGTACTATCTTTTTAGTACCCTTGCATATTTTCCATTATATTTTTCACTATAACTCTCTTTAATATAGCTATCCATTAAATCTAATTTTGATTCAATATCCTTTACTAAGGCTATTTGGGCCCTTGTACGATATAAGTTTTGTTTATCATAGTCTGTTTTGAAATAAGTATCACCATTTATATAGTCATTTAAAAATCTTATAGCTAGTTCTAATGTCATTATTCTTACTGACTCTGCCATTAAGGATAGTTCTTCATAAGTTAAGCTTTCAGACATTTCACTTAAGTATCCATCAGTATAAGCCTTAAATAAGTCTAAATCCATTTTTACTTTAGATAAGTCATGTTCATCTTCTTTAGCAGTACAAGCTGTTGATCTTATTCCATCACCATAGTCAAATAACATACTACCTGGCATAACAGTATCTAAATCTATTACCGCTAGAAAATCACCAGTATCTTTATTCATCATGACATTATTTACTTTAGTATCATTATGTGTTACACGATATGGTATTTCTTCAGTACCTAAGTCATCCATTATTAATGAGCAAATATCTTCACGCATAAGAATAAATACTATTTCATTTGCTACTTCGGCTACTCTACCTTCAGAATCTATCTTAATATCATCCATTAATTTATCATATCTTTTCTTGGTATCGTGGAAATCTTTGATGGTCTCCTCGAGCTTAGACATTGGATAGTTTCCTAGTAATCTTTGAAAATTTCCAAAGGCTTTACCTGTATTATAAACTATTTCTTTATCTTGCGATTGATCGTATGATACTGCATTTTCTATAAACTCATAGATACGATAATATTTTCTTGTACCTGTTTCATCATTAACATAGCATAGTAACTTATTATCTTTTGTTTTTATTACTTCAGGTACTTGATGGGTAGTATCTCCATTTTTTATCATTTGTCTTTTTAAATAGGCAGTTACACCTTCAATATTTTTCATTAATTTATATGGTTCTGCAAAAACTGTGGTATTTATTTTTTGAATTAAATATTTTCTTTCACTTCCATCTTTTCTTTTGAATGTTGCTACAAAGGTCTTGTTTATGTTTCCTGAATGATTCTCAGTAATATTTATTAGTTCACCTTCGATATTAAACTTGTTTAGTATTTCTTTAATCATTACATAACCCTCCTAGTTAATTGTATCATACATTAGATGGTTTTGTAACTATTTTATATGTTTTTTTAAATTATTTATGGCATTTTTTTCTATTCTTGATATTTGGGCCTGTGATATTCCGAGTTCTTCTGCTATTTCCATTTGGGTTTTTCCAATGATAAAACGCTCATTTAGAATGTTTACTTCTCTATCTTTGAGGTTATTCATGGCTCTTTCTAGAGCGAGCCTACTATCAAGTCCATATTCTTCTTCTTTATTTGCTATTTGATCATATAGATATATGGTATCGCCTCCATCATTATATATTGGCTCATACATACTTACTGGATCTCTTAGGGAATCTAGGGCCTCGCGAATATCATATTCTGTTACATTAAGTATTTTGGCTATTTCAGCATTTGTTGGTTCTTTACTACCTACTGCTAGTTCTTCTTTTAGTTTTAAGGTTTTATAGGCTAAATCTTTAATACTACGTGATATTCTAATACTATTGTTATCTCTTAAATACCTTTTTATTTCTCCCTCAATCATAGGACAGGCATAAGTAGATAATTTTACATCATAGGATGTGTCAAAATTGTCAATGGCCTTTACTAGTCCTAGACACCCCACTTGAAACAAATCATCTAGGTTATCTACTTTACCATTAAACTTTCTTAAGATACTTAATACTAGTTTTAAATTACCATTTATTAAGTCATCTCTAGCAAATGGGTCCCCTTCCTTCATCTTTTTAAATAATTCTATAGTTTCAGTAGTTGTTAAAACTTTTATATTCGCAGTATTCACACCAGTAATTTCTACTTTATGGCGTGACATAATAAAAAATCTCCTTTCATATTCATTATGAATACTTTTAGAGATTTTTATTCAGCGGGTTTTAATATAAGATGCTCATATTTTAAACTTATTACTACACTTTCCTTTTTTAAACGTATCGAATTAGCCTCCTTTAAAATTTGTAGCGACTACATTTTCGCTATTTATAATTTCATCTTTTCATTTTTTATCTAATAAAAAACGAGCATATATACCTAAGTATAATATACTCAAATAAATATATTTTTCTTTAGTAAGTGGTTGATAATGTCATTATTATCATTTATGCAATTTGTTGTCTATTGTTTTAACTAGCTTTTTTACTTTTTGGATGGTTTTTATCTGAACCCATCTAATATTTCTTTAAATCTATCTGGTACTGGAGCAGTAAATTCCATATATTCTTTGGTAGTTGGGTGAACAAAGCCTATCTTTTCAGCATGAAGCATTTGACCAAACTTTTCATCTATTAATTTTTTCTTACCATACACTGGATCATTTACGATAGGATGACCTATATAATTTAGATGTACTCTTATTTGATGAGTTCTTCCTGTTTCTAGTTTACATCTAATTAAAGTAGCGTTGTTTAGTCTTTCTACCACTCTAAAATGAGTTATAGCCTCTTTGGAGTTTTCACTAGTTACACACATTTTCTTTCTATTATTAACATCTCTTCCTATTGGTGCATCAATAGTAGCAGTGTCTTCCTTAATAATACCCTCTACAAGAGCTATATACTCTCTTACTACTTCTTTCTTAGCAATAGCATCCGCGAGGATATTGTGTGCTCTATCATTCTTAGCCACTAGTAACAATCCTGAAGTATCAGCATCTATTCTATGAACTATACCCGGTCTTATTAAGGTATTAATAGTACTTAGATTTTTAGTGTGATATAAAAGGGCATTAACAAGAGTTCCTTCACGGTTACCTGGAGCAGGATGTACTACCATACCACTTGGTTTATTTACTACGATCAAGTCATCATCTTCGTAATAGATATCTAATGGTATATTTTCTGGTAATATATCTGTCTCTTCAATTAACTCAGTTATTTCTATATTGTCATTTTCTTTTACTTTATAACTATCTTTTACTTTATTTCCATTTACTAAAATATTTCCCGTTTCAATCATTTTTTGTATTTTACTTCTTGTGTATTCAGTATTATCACAAAGATATTTATCTATTCTTTTTCCGATATTATTTATGTCTACGATCATTATTTTTGTCCTTTCTAAACATGCTTATTAGTAAGAGAAATACTCCTAGTACTATGAAAGTATCCGCTAGATTGAATATTGGATAATTATATCCAAATATTTTAAAATCTAGAAAGTCTACTACTGCTCCTCTTACTATTCTATCGATCAGATTACCTATAGAACCTCCTATTACAAGGGATAAGGCTATTTTATTTATATTTTCTTTTACTTTTGTTTTTCTTATATAATATATTAATATTCCTATAACAATAAGGGTTACAATAATTAGAATCACTCTTTTACCTGTTAGTATACTAAAAGCTGCTCCATTGTTATTTGTATATGTTAAATAGAAAAATGATTTTATTACTTCAACTGATTTTGTCTTACTTAGAGTATTTATAACTATTAATTTAGATACTTGGTCTATTATTATAAATATTATACTTAAAATTATTATCATAATAATTATCCCTGACTTTCTTTACTTCCATTCACAAGTGTCTATGGCATAATCTCCTTTAATAGTAGACTTATACTCCTTTGTAAGACATCCTAAACTATCTTTATGCACTTTATAACAGTATACAAAATCACTGTCTTTGTATACCTCTACTTCAGCAGCAGTATTACATGTAGTTTTTTTATTACCAGCATTAACAAAATCTTTTTGTGTTAATATACCATCTTTTATAATATCATTTATAGTTATGACACCTTTTTGATAAGTAATATCATACTCTTTACCATTTTCAGTTTTTCTTCCCTCACACCTATCACTTTTACAACTAAAACTCATTGTATCGCTATTTAGTTTAACATAACTATCAATTGCCTGCGTAAGTCTATCTACAAATACCTCTTCTGACTTAATTTTACTTTTGGTGTAAGCATCAGAAATTATTGGTACTGATATTAATAATACTAGTCCTAATACAACAATCACTGCGAGCAATTCTATTAAAGTAAATCCTTTTCTATTCATTTTATTTCCTCCAGATATATATTACCATAAATATATTTTTTTATCAAGGACTTGCTTTTTTACTTAGTTATTTATATAATTAGATTATGGTGATAGAATGAGACTATTATATAATGATAAAGAAATAGTATTATATGAATGTAAATCTTTTTTTAGTAGACTAAAGGGATTTATGTTTACTAAGAATATTGATAAAGCTCTTTTATTTGATAGATGTAATAGTATTCATACTTTTTTTATGAAAGAAAATATAGATGTTATTATGTGTGATAAAGATAATAATATTTTGTATTATTATAAAGATTTAGGTAAGAATAAAGTAATACTGCCAAAGAAGAACGTAAGAAAAGTATTTGAAACCCCAAGTAATTATTTTGATATTGAAATAGGAAAGAAGATGATAATTAGTGAAAATTAGTATTTTAGGTACAGGAGCATTTGGTATGGCTCTAGCTAGTATTTTTTATAATAATAAATGTAATATTAAGATGTGGACTAATAGTGAAGATGAAAAAGATATGTTACTTAAAAATAGAAAGAGTGATAAAATAAATTATAATATTCCTAGTGATATTATTATTTCTACCGATATGAAAGAAGTAGTTCTTAATACTGATATTATAGTAGTGGCAATACCTGCGAAGTTTGTTGGTAGCACTTCAAAGGAATTAAATAAATATTTTAAAAGTAATCAAGTTATTTGTATTGCTTCAAAAGGTATAGAACAGAACTCTTGTTTATTTTTATATGATATTATTAGAAATAACATTGATACTTTAAATATAGGCGTTATATCTGGTGGTACTTTTGCTGAAGATATTATCAACAATGTACCTATCGGATTTAGTTTAGCTTCAAGAAGTAATTATACTAAAAATATTATTACTAAGGCAATGGCTAATGATTATGTTAAGATAAGACATACTAGAGATATTATTGGTACTGAAATATGTGGTTCTATTAAAAATGTTATTGCTATAGCTTCTGGTATGCTTGATGGTATGGGATACCCAATATCTACGAGTACTATGTTTATTACTGAATCTCTACATGATATTAAAGCTTTGATTAAGGCATTAGGTGGTAATAAGAAAACTATTTTATCATTTGCTGGATTTGGTGATATATTGCTTACTTGTACTAGTACTAAAAGTAGAAATTATACTTTAGGCAAGTTAATAGGTGAAGGTAAAAGTAAAGAGGAAATTAATAATTATATAAAGAATACTACAATAGAGGGATTATATACACTATACTCTATAAAAAAACTTCTTAGAAATAAAAAGATCAAGATGCCCATTATTAATCTTATTTATGATATTATTGTTAATGAAAAAGAACCTAGTAATTTAACTAAGTTTCTTATAGAAAAAGAATAGTTTAAATATCAACTATTCTTTTTCTAAATCTTTAAGATGTATATTCCATTTTGTAAGATGTTCATATATTTTTTCCACTGGTACACCTAAAATATTATAAAAACTTCCTTCTATACTTTTTACAAAATTAGATACTATTGTTTCTACAATAAAACCTGATGCGTACAAAACACCTGGTTCATTTTCTATATAAAATTCAATATCCTCATCGCTTATATTATTTAAAGTAATTTTAGTTTCTTGAAAATCTTGTACTATTTCATTATTATATTTATTAATCAAAGTAATTCCAGTGATTACAGATGTAGTTTTTCCAGCGGAACTTTTTAAATTTTGTTTTGCCTCTTCTAACGATTTTGGCTTTTCTAATATTTTTTCATTTGCATAAACAATGGTATCTATTCCTAGTATAATTGCTTGTCCAACTTTTTCTTCTACGCTTTTTGCTTTGCCAAATGATAAATCCTTAACATATTTATAGACATTATTTTTATTTGATGACTTTTCCTCAAAATCGCTATTTATGCTTTCATGTTTCATTCTCACTTTATCTAATATTTCATTCTTTAATTTTGATGTACTTGCTAAAATTAATTTCATTTTATAACTCTTCCTTTCTTTAAAACCTTTGTAAATTCTTGAAGTGTATTATTTATGCTACAATTATTATTTATTACATAGTCTGAAATACTAAGTAATGCATCATACTCTTTTTTTATATTCTCTAGTCGTTTTTTTACTATTTCAATACTCTCACCGCGTTGAATCATTCTATCAGCAACCAGATTTAAATCGGTATCAATCAGAATATTTATAACATTGTCTATTTTTGACTTTAAGCTTATTATACCTTCATATCCCATATCAGTAATTGCTGTTTTGTTATTATTTTGTATTTGGTAATAACTTTCTTTTAAAGTACCATAATAATTATTTTTATATAGCTGATACTCTAATAATTCATCACTTAATATATAGTTTTTAAAATCTGTCAAAGATGTAAATATATATCTATCATCTCTATCTGTTGTTCTCTTTGGTCTAGTGGTAACACATCTTGGATATTCAAAATTATTATTATTATTTAACACTTCATTTATTAGTGTTGTTTTGCCAGTGCCCGACACGCCGCTTATGATTACAAACATTATTACTTTCCTTTACCTTTATAAATACTTATAACTTCATTCACGATATTTGCTACTACAATATCTTTATTTTCATTGAATATTTTTATCACTTTATAATCGGGCTGATGCATAATAATCTTTTCAAGTTCTTTTTCAAAAAGTTTCAATGTTTCAATTTCATATTTTGAATATTTAATATTATCTCGTTTTTGAGCTCTTTCTATATAAACATTTTTTTCATCAAAAAAATAAAAAACTAAATCAATCTTCAGGTTATTAAATTTCAATATTGATATCAAATCTTTTAAAAGAGGTTTGCATGATAAACCATATTCTTTTTCTAATAATACTTTTTGATATGCATAAATGGAAAAATAAAATCTATCAAATATATTTATTTCATTATTTTGTTTCAATATTCTTTCTTTTATATAAAAATAATCCGCTGTTTGAATAAATGTTTCATATAGCACTGTACTAAACTCTATATTGCTTGTTATTAATGGTGTCGTACAATTCATATTATGCAATATTGGATATAATGGAGTTGTTGGATCAATATCTACTGTATTTTCTACTTTTATTCCAAAACTTTTTAATTTTTTTACTACTTCATTTATAATAGTGGTTTTTCCTGCTCCCGGAGCCCCTTCAAAAACAATATTAATCATTTTATGCATTCCAATTTGCTTTTTAATTCATTTAAATTATGTGATATTTCAAAATTCATACAACCTTCAATAAACAAATTATCCGTACCAGTAAAATCCAAGCATCTATCATCTGTTTTATATCCTAAACAAATTTTATTCCAAGCATATGCCATTCCCAATTCTACACAGGCTCCTTCATCGGGAACTCTTCCATCCAAAAAAAATATTAAAATATCACATTTTTTAATTCCTTCTATATCAGATTGAAATATTTTTCTACTAACCCCATATATATCACCACCAGCAGCAATTATCTTTGCTGATAATCCCGCACTTTCTTGTGGCAAGTAAACATCATATCCCCAACTTCTTAATTTTTTTGTTATTTCTTTATTTCTTTTTAATTCCATCTCATTAAATAGTGGTGCTGCAAAATATATTTTTTTCATTTTCATCCTCCTTTATGTATATTATAATACATAATGGTGAAATATATGGTATCATCTTAAAATTTCTTTAAATCTTTTATTTCGGCTAAATTAAATGTTCTTATGTCATTATCAGTATAAGAGAAACCCGTTGTATAAATCAAATTTTTGTAAAATGAAAATGTATATGGTAAAAATATTCTGTTTTTTTTTATGATAAATTAACGTTACATTTTTTTTGTTAATGATGGCATTCGATAGAATTGTATATCTATTTTTTATTTCTTCATCATTTGCTGCTATTTTTTTATCTACATCTACTGAATAAATAACCAATGTTTTTATTTTTTCTAATGTTATATTTATGTTATTTTTTTCTTTCTGCGATAGTTTGTTTAAAATATTTTCAATATTATCTATATCACTATAATTAAATTCTATATCGTAGTTGTTTTTATGATTGTAAACGTATCCACCATATGGACCATATAAAGTTTCTATATATATACCGGCCTTTTCTAGTTCGCTTTTATAAATTTTTATCATTCTTTTACTTACTTCTAATCTTTCTGCCAATTCTTTAACTGTATATTTTTGGCCATTTTCCAATATTTTTAACATTGTTAAAACATTCCCGATTTTTCCCACATTTTCCTCCTATTATTGTTGTTATTGTTTACATTTTAGACTAAAATATTATGATAATAATTAGTAATTCAATCAATACTTTTTGTTATACATTTCATCGATATTATATAAATTATCTTTTATTAGTTTTGTCTATGTATCTGTTAATATTATAATGTGTATCAATATATTAGTATAATGTTTTTTCAAAGTTTTTATTATATTCTGTTGATTTCACAATACCTATCCTAATTATATTATAAACTATATTTAAATTAAAAGATAGACCTTACTTTTTATTTGAAATAAATGTAGTATAATAAGGTTAAAAAGATAATTACTATTTTTTCATCCAAATTGTGAATAATAATTAATTATTGTAACATAAAAATATAAATTTTTAATTATTAATTTACATATTATAGCGTAGTATGATATAATTTATATGGTATTGATTATATAGACTAATCATGTAGACTAATCATGTAATTTTTTGCTTTGATCCTTACATCTTTAAGTTTTTTTGAAAGTTACAAAGAAATTTAATCTCAAACAATTTAGTATTATAATTCATAATAATTTATAACACCCTAAATATAATACTTCATAAATAGGCATAAAAGCCATTTTATTATTTTATGTTTTTTCTTAAAAAAAGATTTGAATGAATTTAATAAAATACAATTTAAAACATTTGTCATAAAAATGGTAAATAAAATTATTACAGATCTAACTCAACGAAATTTTATTTTTATTAAAATCTTCATTTTCAGAATTAAAAAAACTTATTTGCCATTAATAATAAAAAACTCTTAATAACTTCAATATTTGAATAATTGACAATATAGCACTTTATAATATCAATACCAGACATAAATCATAAAAGAACACACATAATAAGGCACTTTAAATAATGAATATGTTCTACAGTTTTTATCTATAACATATTTGCTTGTCACTTGTTATAAGAACAATTAAGGAGAAAACTGTCATTAAACTATGATAAAAATAGTAAATGCTTCAAGAATTTAAAATTCAATCCATATTTATCATAAGTATATTATACAAAGTTAGAGAGAAATTCAAAAAAAGGAGGAATATGATAATATGCTAGTCAATAAAAAACTCTCTTATAATTGACTATATATCATACAAAAAATATATGAATAAAAACTTACTAGATGACATTCTCAAAAGTATGCAAGATAATAATTATAAAATTGTTGAGCTTGAGACTACAACTGCTATTAATGAAAGAAAAAATGGTAAAGTTTTCTCTTTTAACGAACATGTCGAGGCCTTAATATGGTCATTACTCAGCAATCAAAGACCTTGGAAAGGTATATCTGATAATAAAAATAATATAAGAAAAATATTTCATGATTTTGATTATAAATATATATTAAATACTGATCCCGATATCTTTACATCTAGGCTCAAACAAATTAAATGTGGAAATAGAGCAATAAAAAAGCAAATGCAATCATTAAATTACAACATTAATGTATTATTAAAAATCGAAGCAAAATATGGTACTATAGATAATTATATTTCTTCAGATGAGCCACACATTATTGCTAAGCAAATTTCAAGTGGATGTTATAAGCTTAAACAAATCGGTTTTCCATTGGCAATGGAATATTTACGAAATGTTGGCATTGATACTATTAAGCCAGATGTTCATATATGTAGAATATTAGGCAGTGATAGATTGGGATTTTCAAATTGTAGTAATGCTAAAGAAAAAGAGGCCGTTGAAATTATAAAAAAATTGTCTAATAATTCTAATCTAAGTTTATCTGAGATAGATTATATACTTTGGCAATTTTGCGCTGATGGCTATGCAGAAATTTGCACAAAAAATCCAAAATGTAAATTATGTAGAGCAAGTTCGTATTGTCATTATAATAAATAACTTTTTTATTAATCTTATTTATGATATTATTGTTAATGAAAAAGAACCTAGTAATTTAACTAAGTTTCTTATAGAAAAAGAATAAAATTAGATGATTGAACATCTAATTTTTTATTAATCATAATAGTTATAATAATATCCATTACTATAATTAGATTCATCTATTGCTTCAGTAAATGCAACTGAAAATATAATAACAGAAATTAATATAATGAACAATGCAATAGATGAGATAATTATACCCGCAGTTGATAAACCTTTACCAGTATTAGTTTCTTTTACTTTCTTAAGCCCTAGTATTGAGAATATTAAACCTAATAATGGTACAAAGAACGATAATATGAAACCTGCTGTTGCCATTCCATTTGAAGTACCATTGTTGTTATTACTTACTGCTGTATTTTGACCAGTTGAAACACCACATTTTGGACATATTACTGCCTCATCTACTACTTCGTTCCCACAATTTGAACAAAACTTTGACATACTACACCTCCTATTTTTTTGATAAAGCACACTCCCTATGTTATGCTAAATTAATTATATCATAATTATTTTTATTTGAAAATCATTTTTAACTAATTATTCTCAATGTAATTAATTACTTTTTCAACAGTATTGTTGAAATTACTATAGTCTGTTTCAAACCATACTACTGGTAGTTGGTGATTAAAAAATGTATACTGCCTTTTGGCATAATGCCTTGAATTTTGTTTTATTTTGTCTATGGCTTCTTCAAGTGATATATTGCCATCAAAGTATGAATATATTTCTCTATAACCAATGGCATTAAGTAATGGTTTAGTTCTGATATTCTTATCATAAAAAACTTTTACTTCATTAAGTAAACCTTCTTTAATCATAATATCCACTCTATTATTTATTTTATCATATAATATTCTTCTATCTGTTGTTAAACCGATAAATATAGCATCATATAGTAATTTATTAGTAGTATTGGTATTAATAGATTTATTATTTTCTTTATAGTAATTAAGGGCTCTTATTAATCTGCGACGATTATTTTTATCTATTACTATATCTTTATCTACTTCTAGTAATTTATTATATAATTCTTCATCAGTTAGATTATCATATGTATTAGTTTCTTTTTCTTCAGTTAATTTATAATCATAGAGAGCTGCTTTTATATATAGACCTGTACCTCCTACTAGAATGGGAGTTTTTCCTCTACCCTGGACTTCTTTGATTAATTTACGACAATCTTTTTGGTAATGATAAATAGTATATTCTTCATCTACCTCTTTTATATCAAATAGATGATGAGGAATATCTTCTTTTTCTTCTTCAGTTACTTTAGCACTTCCGATATCTAATCCTTTATATACTTGAACAGCATCAGCATTTATTATTTCACCATTATATCTTTTAGCTAATTCTATACTTAATTTGGTTTTACCTACCGCAGTAGGTCCTGTTATAACAATTACTTTATTCATAGATTACTCCTTTTTGTAAGATTAATATATCATAGATAACATAAAAAGACAAGATTATTTGATTCTTGTCTTAGTCTTATATGAATACTCTTCTTTACTTCTTATACCTAATTCTATTTCCTTTAATTCATTAGCTTTAGCAAGTTCTATAGTAAGTGCCTTAAGTACATTAATATTACTATTAAACTCTTTTAAAGTATATTTTAATCCCTCTGTATTTCTTAATGAAGCACTTAAGGCCCTCATTGCATCTGTTTCATAAGACATAGTATCACTCCTTAGTGCCATATATTCTAACACATGTACAACTTAGTGTCAAATATTACTATTTAGTTATACTGTTTTTATTATTAGTTAATTTTTTATAATTTGCTCTAGATACACCAAAAATACTGTTAAATCTTCCATTCTGTAAGACCAAAGTATCATTATTTGATTCAACAAAGTCTTTTCTTTCTTTTATTTCATCAAGTGTTAAAGTTAATATTGAAGCACTTTTAACTACATATGGTAATACTCCTAGTGATTCTAAATATGGTAATACATTTTTTAAATGTTCTACATTCTTATTAATAATTAACGGTGTTAAATATGCTTGTCCATAATTTTCTTTTATATAATTAATTGATTTTTCTATCTCTTCTGTTGCCTTTAAAAATATGCTACCAGTGATTGGTATATTATTCTTTTTACATACCTCAATTATTTTCTCTACCTCTTCAGCGGTTTTATAAAATACACTACCGGTGATTGATATATTATTTTCTTTACATACTTTAATTATTTTTTCTATCTCTTCTGCCGTTTTATGAAATACGCTACCGGTAATTGGTATATTATTTTCTCTGCATACTTTAATTATTCTTTCTATTTCTTCAGATGTTTTCTTAAATACACTACTGGTGATTGGTATATTATTTTTATTGCATACTTTAATTATCCTTTTTATTTCATCCATACTATTTCTTGATATGGCTGCTGATATTACTAATGATTTATCGTTAAACAGTCCTTCTATTTGTTTTATTCTATCAATAGAAGTACTTAGTATTGATGTTATTCTATTTATATATTCTATACCATAGTTATTTAATACATAATTATATGTTTCTTTTAAATTTTTGGGATTAGTATTTAATATGTGCAATGTTGTTTCTATATTGCCTGTATTTATTTTTGTTGTTATTAAAAATTCATAGTTTTCTTTGATGTTATTAACAGCCTTATACATAATACTAGGACATTTTTCTATATTTCTAGCATTAATGTGTAATTCTTTTACCAAATAATTTAGAGTTTTATCTATATCTTGATATTCACCATATTCTAGTATGTTATTATTTTTATTAATAACTTTTGTAGCATCTATACCATATTTTTTTAACAAACTTTCTAATGTATAAGCTTCAATCATAATTACCTCCTATGAAAGTTCATCTAATAGTGAAATATCATTTTCTATTTCTTCTATATAGTTATTTCCTAATTTTTTTATTAAATTGTTTATTTTTACTCTAAATTCTTCTTTTGGACAAATAAATATTAGTACTTGCCTTTCAAAAATATCTTCAGTATCTTCAAAACCTAATGATATAAAATACTTAATGTTATCTATCACATCATCTTTTAATAAGTAAATAGAATTAATTATACTACTACCATAAATTTTTTCTATTCTATCAAAATCTATATTCATATATATTACCTTCTTTACAATATAAATATTTTTTAATTTAGAGACTATATAATAGGCTCTAAATTAACATAAAAAGACCTTAGGCTTTTTATGTAAGTAAGAGACCTAGGCTCTTACTTATACTACTCTTTTAAACATTCTTTCTATTTCATAAGTAGTAAAATGTATTATAGTAGGTCTTCCATGAGGACAATTAAATGGATTATTACACTTTCTAAGTTTATTAATTATCTCTTCTTGGGCTTCTTTAGTTATTCTAGTATTAGCTTTAATACTCATTTTACAACTTACTAATTTAGCTAAATTATCATTAAACTTAGCTAAACTAAATTCTTTACCTTTATTTGTTATATCTTCAAATATTTTAGATATTATCTCTTTTTCTCTACCCTTAGTAAACCAAGTAGGATGTGATAGAATACGATATGAATTACTACCAAACTCTTCTACTTTGATATTTAAACTATCTAAAATATCAATATTTTCTTTTACTTTTATAAATTCATTATTAGGTAGTTCAATTATGATAGGTATAAGAGGCGTTATGGTATTACCACTGGGATGGGCAAGTAAATAAGAATTTCTCTCATAATTAATTCTTTCTTCAGCAGCATGCTGATCTATTAGATAGATTCCTTTTTCATTTTCACATACTATATATGTACCTAAGGCTAGTCCAATAGGATATAATTCAGGGAGAGTATCTTTAGGTCTTTCTTCAATATATTCTTCTTCCTCTTCAGTATCATATTCATTATTTTGTTCATAGTTAAAGTTAATTAAATTAGTTAATCTTTCTTTATCAGGATTTACTTCACTTGGTTCATTTATAATATTTCGATCTAAATTTAATGCTAGATTTTCATACTTTAATTGTGGTTCTTCTTTTACTTCTATCTTTGGTATTAATAATTTTGTTTTTATTGTATCCACAATTAATGTTGATATAAGTGTTTTTAAATCTTCAAAATTACTAAACTTAATATCTTGTTTAGAAGGATGAATATTTACATCAATTAATGATGGATCAGTATCTATTTTAATTACCACGATTGGATATCTAGTATCTTCTTTGAAGGATGAATAAGAATCATTTATTACTTTATTTAGTACTTGATTTCTTATTACTCTTCCATTTACTAGGACAGTCATATGATTTCTTGAGGCTCTATTTACTTCAGGTAAGGAAATGTAACCTGATACATCGTAGTCGTCATTAGAACCATTTATCGCAAGCATCTTTTTAGTTATTTCTAAACCATATATTGATTTTATTACTTTAAGTAAATTACCAGACCCATCGGTATTTAATAGTTCTTTTTCGTCATTAGTTAATCTAAACTTAATACTTGGATATGATAGAGCCATTTTATTTACATATTCAGTAACTCCCGCTAGTTCAGCATATGGACTGGATAGATGTTTTAATCTGGCAGGGGTATTATAGAACATATTGGTAACTGTTATTTGTGTTCCTTTTCTGGCATCACCATTTTTATTTTCAAGTATTTTTCCACCTTTGATGTGGACAATTGTTCCTACTTCGCCTTGTGATGTCTTTAGTAGAACTTCGGATACTGCAGCAATTGATGGTAAGGCCTCACCACGGAAACCTAGAGAGTTTATGTTAAATAGATCATCATCAGTATATAGTTTACTAGTGGCATGTCTTTGAAAGGCTAAAACAGCATCATCTTTATCCATACCTATACCATTATCAGTAACCACTATTTCTCTTAGGCCTGCTTCTTTTAGGTCTATTTTTATTTCAGTACTTTTGGCATCAACAGAATTTTCCACTAGTTCCTTAACTATTGATACTACTTTTTCTACTACTTCTCCTGCTGCTATTTTATTGGATAGTAGTTCACTCATTACTTTTATTCTACTCATACTACACCTCAATCATTTTATATGGTTTTACTTTATTATCTCCACTCGCTATGTAGATAGCTATTTCTTTTCCTTCTTTATCTAGTAATAGGGACATATTCTCTTTAAAAAAATTATCTAGTACCATTCCATTTTTTACTTTAGTAAGTAGTGGTTCCTCTATTACAGTAGTTTTTATATTGGGTAGACACTCTTTAATACTAAGTAATTTATAGTTATTCTCTTCAATATCTTTTAGAGTATAAGCATCTTTTAGAGTAAATATTCCCTGTCTTGTTCTTATTAGATTTTTCATAGTACCATAGGTATTTAAACTATAGGCTATATCTCTAATTAAACTTCTTATATATGTTCCTTTACTTACCTCGCACTTAATAGTAAACTCTACTGCACCCTTTATATGTTTTAAGTCACTTATTAATTCTAGAGAGTATACTTCTACTTCTTTACTTGGAGGAATTACTGTGGTGCCACTGCGGGCATACTCATATAGTTTTCTCCCTCCTACTTTGACTGCTGAATAAAGAGGTACTTCTTGGTTATATTTACCTATGTAACTTTTTAATACTTTTAGTAGTTCTTCTTTAGTTACACTGGGTATATTTCTTTTGATTTCTGTTCCAGTTATATCTAACATATCTGTTTCATAGCCTAGTATTACTTCTGCAATGTACTCTTTGGTATTACTAGTTAGTAGTTCAGATACTTTAAGAGCTCTACCTATGGGGAGTACTAGTACACCTGTTGCTAATGGGTCTAATGTTCCTGTATGACCAACTTTTTTGGTATTTAATTTTTTTGATACTATGTTTACTATATCTCTACTGGTATAGTCTTTAGGTTTATTTATGACAATTATTCCATTCATTTATACTCTTACCTACTTCTATTATTAACTTTTCTTTTAGATCTTCATAAGGCATAGCAGTTGTTATACCAGCGGCATTTACGTGGCCTCCTCCTCCAAAGACAGAGGCTATCCTACTGACATCAATATGGCCACTACGAAGAGATACTCTAGTTTGATTAGGGTATTTTCTTAAGAATATTGATACTTCAACGGTATCTATTTCAAGAGGAATACCTACGAGAATACCACATTCGTCTTCATCAACATTATACTTTTCCATATCTTCGGAAGTTATGAAAGAAACTGCTAGTGCATTATTATTATATAGTTCTAGATTATCTAGGGCTTTCTTCTTGATATTAAACTGGTTTATGGTAATGGTTCTTAGTACTTTCTTATATATGTCTGAAAGATCTACTAGTGAAGATAGTTCGGCGGCCATAGTAAAAGTACTTGGCAGAACATTCTGGTGGGCAAAACCGCCAGTATCTGTTAGTAATCCCACTGCTAGAGGAAGAGCCAAATCTTCATCAATACTAACATTCATTTCTTTTATTAAATTATATATTATCTCGCAGCAAGCAGGATAGTCCTCTACTAGGTTTACATCTCCATACATAGTATTTGTCATATGGTGGTCAATTACTAGTTTCTTTGACACAGTATCAAGTAAATATGCACTATTTACTCTGTCAATACTTCCAGTATCTAGTATAACTGCTGTATCATACTTTTTAGTACTCTCTTTCTTGATATCTGAATGCACTTTTAGAAAGCCAAATCTTTTAGGCAGAGTATCTAGAACGATATCTACTTCTTTACCTAATCTTTTTAATAGTATATACATGGCTATAGTACTACCTACAGCATCACCATCAGGATTATTATGACAAAGTAAAACAATATTATTGCTTACTTTAATTTCGCTAATAATATTGTTCATTACTCACCATCTTCCTTTATTTCTTCAATTATCTTTTCAATCTTATTTCCATATTCAATTGACTCATCATATACGAATGTTAATTCTGGCATCTTTCTTATTTCTACTCTACCAAATAATTTACCACGAATAAAGGAACTAGCATTATTTAATGCTTTAGTTACTTTTTCTCTATCTTTATCTATTAAATTAGTAAAATATACTTTAGCATATGATAAATCACTAGAAATATCTACTGCTGTTATGGTAACAAATTGTACATCAGTATCTTTTACTTCTTCACTTATTACTTTAGATATTTCTTCTGTTAGAATATGATTTAATCTATCTAATTTTATACTCATAATATCATTCCTATCTGTGTTTATTACTATTATTTATATTTTGGTATTCTTCTGGTACATTTCCTACGCTTACAAGAAAGGCTCCTCTTTGATATCCTTCTTGGAAAGTTTGGGTTGCTTTTATATCTGAAATCCCCTCAATTTGAGGTAATTCTTGATCTTCTAATGGTATACCATAAAAGTATTCATCAAAATAGGCTTTTCTTACTGCAGTATTTATCATGGATGCAAAGGTCTTTTCAGGCCCTGATAATCTACGAGCTTCTTTATTTCTTAATGATCTTTTAAAACGCTCTTCACTTGCTATACTATCAATATTTTTACTTATTTTTTCCATATTAATCTCCTATCTATGTTTTTTACTATTATTATTCATTAACATTGCACTCATATATCCTGTCATATAGTCATCATTCTTTTTTAATAAATTTAAATTATCTACTGGTATTCCTAAGATGCTATATTCATATTCTCCTAATGCTATAGATTCTTCTTTTGTTAATTTATCTAATTTTGCTAGTACTCTTTTTTCACCATTTATGTAGTAACCCGCAGCGTATGATTTTATTTCAGAATCATTATTTCCAGTGTTATTGTATACTTTACCATTTATCCTATCATCAGAGCCTATATTTCTATATAGAGCACTATTGCCATAGGCTTCTATTCTTTCTTTAGTTCTTGATGCTGCTGCATCATCACTTAATGTAGACATAACTTTTGACGATCTTATCGCTGCATTTTCTTTTGCTGTATATAGCCTTTTTGATCCTCTTCTTTCACTAGCAGTACGTTCATAATCTCCCATAATTTACCTCCTCATGCCTTTTGAAGTCATATTTTGATAGTCTATATCTTCTCTAAGATGTTTTCCTAGTTCATATCCCTCTCTATATGGAATACAATTTCTTATCACTTCATTTAAACTATCAAAAGCTATTTCTGAATTTTTACCATCATTAAAACCTATTACTCTTAATATCTCATTGTATTTGGTTTCTTCATCTAATTCTTCATAAGGCATTTCTTTTCTCTTTAGTCCGAATGTTTTGTTTATTTCTTGATATACTTTTGTTATGTTGTCTGTAAGTAATGGGATGCTTGTGCTACCTGTCTCTATTAGTATTCTAATATTGGTATTTCCTCTATCATAATAACCATAATAAAAGCTTTTAATATCTCCAGAACTTATATTTTTTAATTTAGGATAAGGAACTCCAGATAATCTTGCTACTGTACCCTCCGGAGCTAATTTTCCTGTTCCATATTTAGCAAAGTTTGATTGTGCAATTCCTGCATGATGCTTATCCCACTCTGCTATTCTACTTTCAACTTCACTTATTCTTTTTCTTGTTGGAGTATTACATCTTGTTTGATTAAAGTTTTTTCTATAAAGTGTGTTGGGGTTTTCTTTCATTTTAACATTCACCTATCTTTTTATTTCCACTAGTTCATATGCTTCAATTATATCTTTTTCTTTAATATCATTAAAGTTTTCAATAGTTATTCCACACTCTAGTCCTTGTTTTACTTCTTTTGCTTGATCTTTTTCTCTTGCTAAACTACCTATAGTACTATCTATTACAACAACGCCATCTCTTATTACTCTGGCTTTGGCTCCTCTTTTTATTACTCCTGATGTTACATAAGAACCGGCAATAGTACCTACTTTAGAGAATTTAAATAGTTTTCTAACTTCGGCTTCTCCTAGTACTTTTTCTTCATATTCTGGCTCTAGTTTTCCTTTAAGGGCTGCTTCCATTTCTTCGACTACTTTGTAGATAATATCGTATAATCTAATATCAATTCCTTTATCTTTAGCTATTTCAGTTATCTTGTGATCTGGTCTAATATTAAAGCCTATGATGATAGCATTTGATGCTTCCGCTAATACAACATCACTTTCTGATATGGCACCAATACCACTTCTGATAACATTTATCTTCATACCTTCAACATCTAACTTTAATAGTGAATTTTTTACAGCTTCTTCACTACCCTTAACATCTGCTTTTAAGATAATGTTGATTTCTTTTTCGCCAGCTTCTTTTCTGCTAAATAAATCGTTTAAAGATATTGCTCCTTTAGGTTTATTTCTTTTTTCTTTTTCGATTTCTTTTCTTTGCTCTGCAACTTTTTTAGCTTTCTTTTCACTTTCAAAAGCCATAAATTTATCTCCTGCTGATGGGCTTTCAGATAGACCAGTTATTGATACAGGCATTGATGGAAGAGCCTCTACTAGTGACTCTCCTCTATCATTTGTTAGTGTTCTAACTTTACCAGCAGATGTTCCTATTACGATTGGATCTCCTAGTCTTAAGGTACCATTTTGAATTAATATATTTGTTATTACTCCAGAGTTTTTATCTATTTTTGATTCAATAACTGTTCCGATAGCATAACGATTTGGATTGGCTTTTAATTCAGCCATTTCACTAAGTAATAGTATTCTATCTAGTAAGTCATCTATTCCTTCGCCTGTTACTGCAGAGATATTTACAAACATAGTATCTCCACCCCAAGCTTCAGGCTGAATACCATTTGCAGACATTTCAGTTAATACTCTTTCCACATTAGCAGTTGGTTTATCTATTTTATTAACCGCTACGATAATTGGAACCCCTGCTGCTTTAGCATGGTCTATTGCTTCTTTTGTTTGAGGCATTACACCATCATCTGCCGCTACTATAATGATAACGATATCAGTAATAGATGCTCCTCTGGCACGCATTTCAGTAAAGGCTGCATGACCTGGAGTATCAATAAAGGTTATTTTTTTACCATTATATTCTATTTGATAAGCTCCTATTGCTTGTGTTATTCCACCAGCTTCTCCAGAAGCAACATTTGTCTTTCTAATAGTATCAAGTAGTGTAGTTTTACCGTGGTCAACATGACCCATTATTGTTACTACTGGTGGTCTTTCTTGTAAGTCTTCTTCTCTATCTACTATTTCTAACTCTTCAAAATTTATCTCATCTCTAGTACTTTCTTTCTTTAGTTCTTTGCTATAATCTCCTACTAGAATTTCGGCAGTATCAAAATCTAATGAAGCATTAATGTTCATCATCATGCCTAATGACATTAATTTCTTTATTATTTCAGTAGCTGATACTCCCAGTGCTGAAGCTAGTTCTGATACAGTCATACCATCTTTGTATAAAACAATATTTTCATCATCTTCAGTAACATTTGACTGAAGTTTTTCTTTATGTTTATACATTTCTTTTCTTTTTTCACGATAGTCATTTTTAGATGAAGTTTCTACTTTATTTTGTTTTTTCTTTTTACTAGCATTCTTTTCTTCAATTATATCATCTAGTTCTTCTTCATAATCTTCTTCAAGGTCTCCATCCTCTTCTGACTCTTCTGGTACTTCATCTTCTACTTCTTCTTCGTTTTCAAGTGAAGCCAATTCATTATCTAACATAATGATATCATCATCAGATAACATATCGTCTTCATTACTTATAGATAACTCTAATTTTTTACATAGATTAAGTATTTCACTGACACTTTTATCTACATCTAATGCATATTCAGATACACTCATCATATGTATCACCTCCTAGTGATTTTTTATTATATTTTCTATTTCTTGATATACTTCTTCAGGAATATTTACTTCAAGGACACGAGATAATATATTTTTGCTTTTAGCGGTATTTAATACTTCTATATCCTTTTTAATATATGCTCCTCTTCCTCCTAATTTTCCTGTTTGATCTACGCTTACTTTTCCTTCTTTATCTCTAACGATACGAAGTAATTCTTGCTTAGGTAACTGCTCTCTTGTTACTATACATCTTCTAAGGGGAATCTTCTTCATATGATCACCTTATTCTTCTACTGAAGTCTCTTCAGTAGTTTCAGTATTTTCTTGTTCCTCTGGTTTAACTTCAATCTTATAATGAGTAAGACGAGAAGCTAATTTAACGTTTTGTCCTTTTTTACCAATAGCTAATGATAAGTTCTTATCATTTACTAGGGCTAAGGCTTCTTTCTTAGTTTCATCTTTAATTGATACTTTAACATCTTTTGCAGGACTTAAAGCATTTGCTATAAACTTAACAGGATCTTTATCATATAAGATCACATCTATTTTTTCACCACTAAGTTCTTTTAATACATTGGCTATTCTTCTTCCTTTTTCACCAATTACCGCTCCTATTGGATCAACATTTGTATATTCAGTATAAACTGCTATCTTGCTTCTACTTCCAGCATCTCTAGCTACTGAGTATAACATAATTGTACCATCAGATAATTCTGGTATTTCAATTTCTAATAATCTTTTAACAAAACCATAATGACTTCTTGATAACATTATAAATGGTCCTTTAGGTCCTATCTCTAATTTAGATACATAAACCTTTACTGAAGAACCCATCTCTAATTTTTCACCTGGTATTATTTGATCTTTTGGTAAGATACCGCTGCATCTACCTAAATCAACAAAGTAATTATTTTGATCTTCACGAGATAATGTTCCAACCATTAGTTCTCCTTCTTTGTCTTGAAACTCTTCTGAAATACTTTGTTTTTCTGCTTCTTTAATTCTTTGAACAACGATTTGCTTTGCTGTACCTGCGGCTACTCTACCAAAGTTTGTAGGTATTTGAAGTTCATTACCTATAATTACTTCGCCTAGTTCGATACCCTCTACTAATTTTTGAGCATCCTCTAATGATATTTCTGTTTCCTCATTAGTTACTTCTTCTACTACAGTTCTATTAGAATATAATCTAATATCTCCAGTTACTGGATCTACTTTAGCAGTTACATTAGGCATACCTGTTTCTTTTTTATAGGCTGCTGCCATTGCTTGTTCCATAGATTCAATAACTATATTTTTGTCTACTTTCTTTTCTTCCACAATAGACTCTAGAGCTTTCATAAACTCTTTCATTTGTTTACTATTCATTTCTATCTTCCCTTCTCTTTAGTGGATACATCTAAAATGTATGACTCCTTAATTAAATCTTTTTCATCTAGTAATGGATTAATAATATTTGTTACTTCTACACATTTATCAACATCTATTATTTCATCACTGTCGATTACTATTCTTAAGAATAGATTATTATCTTCTTTCTCTAGTTTAATGCTATCTATTCTTACATCTTTTTTTTCTACTTCTTTTTCAAGTAGGTTTCTTATTTCATCTTCAATATGCATATTTCCTCCATCAAATATATATAAAAGAGTGGATTTTTATGCCACTCTTTCTCAAGACACCTATATTATAACATAGTTTTATAAGTAAATACAAGTGTTTTTTTATTATTTTGTTTCTATCTTCTTTTTTAGTTTATTTATTCTACTAAAAAGTAAAGTACATATTTTGTTTATTCTTCTATCAGTCATTTTAGTAATAGATTGATATTTATGTAATAGTTCATCAAACTCTTCACATATTCCATCTTTATAAATCTTTAATATTATCAAGTATGTTATCAAAGTTACTAATATTATAAAAGAATCTTCCATCACCATTTATTATTACTTCTTCATCGCTGTAATCTATTATATTTAAAGATTCACCTGTATCAAATATTTGTGCAGTGCTAATCCAATTTAGTGTTTTAAAATCTCTAATAATGCCAAAATTATTAAGGTGTCTATCTTCATTTAACATTATGTAATCTAATATAAACATATCTTCTAAAGAACTTCTGGGATCTTTTATTTCATGTTTTTCAAGTAAACTAATATATGTTTCATATGCATCATCTTTATCACAATTATTATATAGTATTTGATATGCTGATATTAATTCAGTGTTCTCATTTATAAAGCTTTCGCATTTTGATACTACTTTATCTTTAATTACCTCTAATGTATAGGTAACATGATTAAATCCTAAACGACTACTAATCATTGAGGCTAATACTTCATTTTTATAGCCACCATTTAATAGATATCTTTTACCATCTTCAATTATCCAAGTCTTTTTTAATCTACCATCTGTCGTATTATTTGGTGAAATTAAACTTATTTTAGTATTTGTCTCAGTACTATTAGAAAAGGTAGCATCAGTAAATTCAGCATCATTAAAATCATGTTCAAAGAAATTAATATCTTTATATTCTATTTTTGAATCATATGGTTTAATCCAATACTGATCAAATAATGATAAACCAAATGCTTTATCTAATAATTATGCTGGAGCAGAGATATTTAATTAGCTAGTAATAGAGCTAAATCATCTCTCCATAATGGAACACCTCTACATTTAAACCAATTAGATAGTATTACTTTTAAGTCTTTTTCTTTATTATAAACATTCTTTAATATTACTGGAGCAAAATCTATATTATAAATATCATAGATATCAGTAAATACTCCTAGCGAAGGCTGATAATTCGCTGATAAGACTTTAGTATTTTTATTCATAAGTATATACTTCATACTATCTTCACCTCTTGATAGTATTCTATCATACTATTTAATTTTTATCTATTACTTTAAATATTTTTTTAGTATTACACTTACATCTTTATCCATTAATGGTTTAATTATGTAATCCACATAACCATATTTAAGATACTTTTTTTCTAATGATTTATTATTCTTTGTTACCATTATTACTACTGGTATTCTTGTACCATTAACTCTTTGAATTATTTTTGTTGAACATTGTTTTAACATTTCTTCTCTAGGTATTACTTTATTTTCAGAAAACATATCATCTACCAGAACAAGATCGTAATTATTTTCAGTGATTAATTTATTTAATTTTTCTATATTATCACATAAACTTATTTCTAAATTGTATTTCTTTAATAATTCAATAATTTTTTGGTTTTCTTCAAAACTATCATTAAAAATAATTATCTTTTTTCCTGTGTACTTAATTTGATTATTAACATAGTTATCTTGAGAGCTAATATAATTATTTACATCATATTCACTTTTGATTTTTTGATCTATTGTTATTGTAATACTTATGATATTTTCTTTTTTAATGTTTATTTTTCCCTCTAATAATCTTAACATACTTAATATTACTCTATAATCAAAGTCATCTTTTTCTTCTTTTATATATATTTCTTTTTTATCTTTAATTAAATACTTTTCAAATGATAAGTCTATAAAATAACTGAACTTTAATCTGCATAAATTGCCAACAGATAAATTGGATACTTTAATATTCATCGTTTTGCTTTTAGTTCTTTCCAAAATATAGTCATTTATATATAATAATAATTGTTTTATTTTGTTTTTATCACCATATAATACTTTATTAATATCATCGCTAACATCAAAATTATATCTTACTTTATCATTGCTTATTTTTAGCATTTTTTCTAATTCATTTATCATTCCATAGGTATTATACATTTCTTCATTCAGCATATAATCACCGCTGTTAACTTTTCCTAATTCTATTAGACTAAATACTCTATCAGCAAAGCTTGTGGTGAATATTCTTAAATTTTTGACTTCTTTAATTAATTCTTCTTTAGTGGATGTTATTATTTTTTTATCATTAAAATTTACTATTTGATTTAATGGTTCGTCTAGTTCATTTTTTATATTATTCAAAGTGTTGATAGTTTCACTTTTAGATTTTTCAGCAACTCTCTTTGAGTATTCTAACTCTTCCATTAATTTAATATCAGGATTTTCTATAGTAAAATACATTAAAAATGTATAAATGCTTCTGTTGACGACATTAATAATAGGGATGGATTTTTTGATTGTATTATCATTGTTATTACTCCTAGTAAAAGGAATATTGACATTGGCAAATATTTCTTATAAAACATCTTTCTTATGTTCGATAATAATTTATATACTATAATAATTATACATCCTAAAGAATAAAAATAAAGATAATTTATACTAGCACCATAGGTGTATACAGAATTGTTATTGTTATATAACTTTGTTGGTAATATAAATATTATAATTACACTTATTATGTAAAATAAAATTACTATTGGTGATACTTCATTTTCTTTATTATTTCTTTTGGTACTTGCAATTGTATACAAAGTAAATAGTCCAATCCATGTTAATAAATATATCTGGTACAATTTCATTTGAATAAATGATAAAACTTCATTTGTGTTGTTTAAAATAAAAACTCCTAATAATTCTATAACTAAGCCAAAAAAAGATGTTATTATTAATAATGAGTATATTTTATTTTCTAATGTTTTATAATATTTTTTACTAAAGAATACTATTAGTAATAGCAATATATAAATTATTGATGATATTGAAAAGAATATTGTACTTTTCATATGTTCACCTCTATTGTAAATTATAGCACATAATAAAAAGTAAGTATACATTTTTAGCAATTATGTCTTACTTTTTACCAATTTTTATTTTTTTGCATTTATTTTTTTCATTATTATCTTGAACTACTGGTTCATTGTGATTCTTATCATAGTTCTCTACTCTAGTAAAATCTATTTTACCTGCACCTGTTTTTGGTAGCTCATCTACAAAAATTATATCATATAGGCTTGAGTTTCCTATAATTTTTTTGTTACACCATTCTAATAGTTTTTGCCTATTTTCTGTTGTGTTTTCTTTTAATACTGCATATAAAATTGGTACATAACTCTCTCCCTTTACTAGACTTTCTCTTTTTACTACAACGCATTCTTTTACAAGGCCACTATCAGTAACAATTTTAGTTATATGATTTGGATATACTTTCCAACCATATCTATTAAATATTCTTTTAATTCTATCTGTTATCACAAGGTTTCTGTCTTCTCTTATATACCCAATATCGCCAGTATGTATCCAATATTTTCCATCATCATGAAGTCTAATTAATAAATCGTTTTCTTCTTTATGTTCTTCTCCTACATACCCTAAAATTTTTATTGGTAATTGATAACATATTTCACCAGTTGTAAAACTATTATTCATACCAGTGGATACTATTTTTAATTCACCAGTTTTATCCTTTTGGTAATACACTCTACATAACTCGTCTGCAGTGTGTGTATTATCATTATATTCTTTATTTATATCAACCTTAAATATTCCAACTTGGTATTCAGGAAGTGGTCTACCTACTGTAAATAAATCACCAGTTGAATTATATGTTCCTACACCGCATATTTCAGTAAGTCCTACACCTTCTCTAACAGTTACCTTTGAACCACTTTCTTTTAGTTTTTGATTCGTTTTTATTTCATCGTTGCATTCTAAATGCTCTCCACCCGCCACAGCACTCTTTATATATGATAGGTCTATTTTTTTATCATAAGCAATTAATTGTTTCCAATGTACAGGTCCTGCAAGTACATGATTTGGTCTATACTTTTTTAATTGTTTTACGAATAACTTTGGCTCTGGATTTGGTTCTAGGCATAATTTTAATTTTAATGATAAAGCTAAATGTATATCACAAATACCATATGCTAAATGTGGGGGTATAATATCTAGGAATGTCTCATTGTCATTAAAACTAACATCAAAAACACTGTATTTATTCATAATTTCATGCTGATAAACTACATTATTTAACATTTCATTACTTATTCCAACTTGCTTTGGAATACCTGTTGAGCCACCTGTTCCTATTTCAATTATTTTTTTATTTGAAATATCGGCAGTATCTTTCTCTATCTTTTTTGCCCTTTTTTTGCCTTTAGATATAAATTCACTATATGTAATACATTCTTTATTAGTACTTAGTTTTTGAATTTTACCTGTTAATTTCATTGCTAATGGAAGAGAATCAAATGGTGATGTTATTACTATTTTTTTATTATCAATTTTTCCAAGTATTTTAGTATAAAATCTATCATAACAAAATAATAATTTTGGATTCAACCTTGCAATAATACTATCATAGTTTTCATCATTGAATGGATTTAATATATTTAATGTTATTCCCATTTTTGCCGCTCCATACATTAAAAATATGAACTCTGGTGTGGCAAGGGTAAGAGCCATTATGCTATCTCCTTTTTTTATTCCATATTCACTTAATGATTGCATAACTATATTCATATTGTCTAAAAGTTCCTTAAATGTATATTTTCTTCCTAAATAATCTATTGCAATTCTATCTTTTGCATCATGGTTTTTACTAACTATATAATCATAGATATTTAAACTAATTTGGTTATTCTCCATATTTTCCCTCTTTGCCGATATTATACTATTTGGTAATATTTTTGTCAATTATGTTTTAGTTTTATGTAAAAATAGTTCTAGTTTTATGTAAAAAATAGTACCTATTTTTTATGGTACTACTTTCTTATTTATTATCTATTACTTTCTCTAGGAATATTTTATCTTTAAATGCTCCTCTTTTAATACTTTTAGTATTGGCTATATTTATTATTTCTTCTAGAGTGGTATGTTCTAATTCTCCTAGTGCTTTTATTACTTCAAGCATATCCGCCAATTCTTCTACTCTTTCACTACCACTTGCCTCTAGTACTTCTTGATATTCTTCATTTAATTTCTTTTCTAATTCTTTCTTATACTCTTCATCTGATAATATTCTAGTAATAGGTTCTTCACCTTTTTCCTTTATTATATTAGGAATATTATCTCTAACTAATTTATTATATATTCTTTCCATATTTTTCCTCCTTATATTTTTTCTTCCATACAATTTCTTAATAAAATTAGTAGCTTATTTTTATAATCTTCATTATTCTCATTCATCAAATAAAAATGACAATAACTATTAATTAAGCACCACCTTAATTTTTCTATATCAAACTTTTCTTTTTCAGAATAACCCTTTAGAAATGTTTGGATATCCTCCATGGTATCCATAAACTTTTGTCCTGGTCTTAGAGTGCAAGCCCATGCTATATCTTGCTCTCGTAGTCCTATGCCACTATACTCCCAATCTATTACACCATTAATATCATTATTTAACCATAAAACATTTGCGTAGTGAAAATCCCCATGAATAAATGTCGTTAATTCTTTTTTAAAGTCATTATCTTCAAGAAACTTTATATATTCTTTTATATTGTTTTCTTTTGATAATGTTGTATACATTGTTTTATTCGGGTAACTATTTATTGCTCTCTGTTTAGCTATCTTCTGATTACTAATTGGAATTCTATGAATTATTGCTAATTCTTGACCATATTTATATAATAATTCCTTTCTTAAATTATCATTCTTGATTAGTATATCTGATAGTCTTTCTCCTTCTATCTTTGATAATACTATATATTGTTTATTATTATAAATGCCACTTTCATATATGTTTGGTATTTTTGAATAATAACTATTATTTTTTAGATAATTTAAGTTTTTTATTTCAGTAGCAAAATCACACACTTTGCTTCTTTCGATTTTTATAAAAACATTTCTTGCATCTTTGCCAATTTTGCATAAGCATTCAACCACATCATTTCCTGCTGGTGGATAACTTATAATTTCTTTAATTTCTATGTTTTTATATTTTATATCAAATGGATTTGTAATTAAATCACGATATTTTTCATAAATTTTACTCATATTTTTTTTTGCCTCTTAATATTTTACATTATTCATAGTTACCCGTTTTTCAAAATCGTTGTATGATATTTTATAGTTCTTTCCTTCAGCATTATAAAAACCAATGTGTGTTAATGCATTTTTTGATTTTTCATTTCTTGGATTTATTGTTAAATAGACATTTTTACTTTTTTCCTTATTGCAATTGTCTAACACTACATTTATCATTTTCTTAAGGTTGTTGTTTGCTGATTGATATTCTTTTTTTATTTGAACTTCTGATAAACATAACCCTTTTTTATCATACATAAATGATATAAATCCAATAATTTTTTTATTCTCATAAAATACTGCTATAAAGTAATCTTTTGTAGTAAAAATCATATTAGTCCAATTATTATATGCAGTTATTGTATTAACTTTTTTCAGTTCATCTTTACTAAGTTTTTCTCTAATAGCATAATTTTCAATAATAATTTTATAAATTTTTTTATATGTTTCAGGTGGTATTTTGTTTTCTTCATACTATTACTAAATATTTTATAATTCATTATTAAACTCCTAAGTTAATATATTTACACTTACCTACATTCAAATATTTCACTTTCATTTTAATTATATTTTTATTTCATTACATTGTCAATGATTTATATATATAAATTATTAAATTAATAGACCTTAGGCTATTAATTTCTTTTTGAAGACCTTAGGCTTCAAAAATAGTGAGAGACTACAGGCTCGAACTAACCATAAAATTACTATTTGCATTTTTTATAATTATGTAGTATAATTTTATGCAGTGGTTATTCTTTAAAATTTTTTATTTTATTTAGTTTTATTTTATTTAACGAAGAAAAAATTATGAAAGGAGAATTTAATGAATACAAAAATTATTCCTCTTGGAGGACTTGGGGAAGTTGGTAAGAATATGTATGTAGTTATGCATAATTCTGAGATTATTATCGTAGATTCTGGTGTAATGTTTCCCGATGATGAACTTCTTGGAATTGACTATGTTATTCCCGACTATACCTTTTTAAAAGAAAATGAAAATAAAATTAAAGCTTTAGTTATTACTCACGGACATGAAGATCATATTGGTAGTATTCCATTTCTTTTACAAACTGTGGATATTCCTAAAATATATGCCCCTAGTAACGCTAAAGAACTTATTGATAAAAAATTAGAAGAAAGAAATATTATATATAAAAATTTATTTGTTTATGATGAAAATACTGTTATTAAAACTAAATATTTTAATATTGAATTTTTTAGAACAACACACTCGATACCAGACTCTCATGGAGTAGTTATTCATACTCCTGATGGTACTATTGTTATGACGGGAGACTTTAAATTTGATATGACTCCGATTGGTCCTATGTCTAATTTACATAAGATGGCTAAGATTGGTGAAAAAGGGGTTAGTGTACTTATGAGTGATTCTACTAATGCACTAGTACCTGGAGTATCACTTAGTGAATCGGTAGTTGATGAGAATTTAGGTGAAATATTTTCTTCTTGTAAAGATAGTAGAATTATTTTAGCTACTTTTGCCTCAAATGTTTATAGAATTAAGCATATTATGGAAACTTGTAAAAAGAATAAAAGAAAAGTTGCTCTATTTGGTAGAAGTATGGAAAATATGGTTGATGTAGCTTTGAAATGTGGTTACTTTAAGGATAAGGATATTGTTATTACTGCTGAAGAGGCTAATCATATGAAGCCTAATGAAGTGTGTCTATTATGTACTGGTAGCCAGGGTGAACCACTAGCGGCTTTATCAAGAATTGCTTCAGGAACACATAGACAAATTACTCTTATGCCTGATGATGTAGTTATATTTTCTTCATCTCCTATTCCGGGTAATGGAGCATCTGTATCTAAAACGATTAACAAACTTTATAAAAAAGGAGTTAAAGTATTTACTAATGCTATGAGTGAGATTCACTCTTCAGGGCATGCTAATCAAGAAGAACTTAAACTTATGATTAGATTATTTAAACCTAGATATTTTGTTCCTTACCACGGTGAATTTAGAATGCTTAAGATACATGCTGACTTAGGTGTTATGTGCGGAGTTAATAAAAATAATACTTTCGTACTAGAAAATGGTGATGTACTTAATCTTCGTAAGGGAGTTGTTACTCCTGGGGGTAAGGTACAAGCTGGTGAAGTATATGTAGATGGCTCTAGAATTGGTGAAGTTGGTAGTGCTGTTATTAAAGATAGAATTCTTATGAGTAATAATGGTATCTTAGTTATTATTGCTAATATTGATACTGAGAATAAGGTTCTACTAGGAACTCCTGCAGTTACCACTAGAGGGTATATTCTTGTTAATGAAAATGAAGATTTAATTAGAGATATTCAGTCTATATCACAAGGTATTATTAATAAGTGTTTAAAGAGTAAGTACTTTAATTATAATGATATGAAGAGTGAAATAATTAATGGTTTAATCCCATTTCTTTCTGATAAGACTGGTAGAGTACCTATTATTCTTCCTATTGTTATGGATGTTAAGACTAAAAAGGAAAATTAATAAAAAAATAACTATTATTAAACTTAAGCCCAATAGCTAGTTAGTTTATAAATAGTTATTTTTATTTTATCTAATACTGAAACTATTATTTATAGTTAAAATACTATACATAAATAGAACATCTTGATCATTAAAGTCTATATACTTATTTAATATTTTTGAAGAAATATATCTAATATCAATAACAGTTATCTTCTTATAACCCTCTATTAGTAAAGGAATTAAACTACTACCATAAGAATCACGAAAGACTATTAATTCTTTATCACTGCTGGTATTATTATTAATTATATCTATTATAGGTACTGCTCCTGATAGATAGATGTCATACTTATCTAGAGAATTTATTTTAGTATAGTCATAAATATCTGTATATTTTTTAGTTTCATAATTATACACACTACTATTAAGAGTAGATGGATTAGATATTGTTTTTATAGTATCAATATCTTTAGTTACTGATAATCTACCAGCATAACTCCCCTTAAAAGTAGTAACTGTATTTACAACATTATTATTAGTTATATCAAAATTCATTTGATTAGCAATAGTATTTGCAACATCAAATAAATCTTCTTGTTTCCAATGAGTATCAGTCTTATAATAATTATCAAGAGTTAATTTATCAAATATATTTATATAATTAAGATTTGTTAAATTACTTTTCATCATATCTTGTAATTTATTATAATCAAGTTTTAAATTACCATTATTAACAAAATAATTTTTATCGGGTATAATAGTATAATAAATATTACTATTATCATTCAAATATGTATCTTTTATATAATTAATCTTACTAGTTAAATTATTAATAGAATTGCTATTTAAGGGAAATATTTCTTCAATAATATAATCATCATACAAATATAAATTATTATATTCACCTTTAGTAGATAATTCTATATCTATTTTAATTTTTCTAAAAGCATCTCTTTCTACAAATTGATCTGTAACATAGGAATCAAACTTCTTAAAATAAGTACCATCAAACAAACTTTTAGTAGTTAATTCTGGCATAGTAGCGAGTTTTCTTCTTTCTGCTACTGAAATATCAGTATCTTCTTTTATAACATTGATCAAAAATAAAGAAATTACAGTAAAAAGAAATATTATAGTTACAACTATATCTTTAATTTTATCGTTCATGTATAACCTCCTTAAAATCTAAAATATAAAAATGGATTATATGAATTATCTATCAAATAAGAAGTAACAACTACTAATATGACTACTATTAAGATTGGTTCTAAAATATTAATTATGTTATTTACATATTTATTTTTTCTTAATTTATCTATTAATATTTTAATAAATGGTGTAGAACCAAGTAAAGCAATAATTAATACTGGTAAATAACTCTTTAAATAATGAAGTGTATAGTCATTAACAAAAGCTTCTCCATTCATACCAAATAACCCTTTAATATTAGTCAAAGCCACCGACATATTATCAGAACTAAATATAATAAATAATATCATAACAATAAATAATACATATATTCTTCTTATAAAAGAAGGTAATTTTTCCATAAATTTATTAAGGAATATTTTTTCTATTATAAGAATAACTCCAAACAATAATCCCCATATTAAAAAAGTCCAATTAGCACCATGCCATATTCCAGTTAATAACCATACTATTAAAATATTTCTTATTTGTTTATATTTACCTTCCCTATTACCACCAAGGGGAATATAAATATAATCTTTAAACCATGTACTAAGAGAGATGTGCCATCTTCTCCAAAATTCAGTTATACTTTTTGATATATATGGGTAATTAAAGTTTTCAGGAAAATGAAATCCAAATATTCTTCCAAGACCAATAGCCATATCACTATAAGCAGAAAAATCAAAATATAACTGTAACATATAACTTATACCAAATATCCAATAAAATATTATGGTTGTTTCATTTAGAGCAAAAGCTTTAGTACAAAGTTCTCCTAAAGCATTAGCTATCAATACTTTTTTAGCAAGTCCAATAGAAAATCTTCTTATGCCATATGCAAAATTATTAAAACTATGCGTTCTATTATCAAGTTCTTTTTCTACTGTCTGATATCTAACAATAGGTCCTGCGACTAACTGTGGAAATAAAGATACATAAGTAGCTAACTTTATAATATTTTTTTGAACTTTAACTTTACCATTATATACATCAATAATGTAACTTATAATTTGAAATGTATAAAATGATATTCCTATTGGTAATGCAATATTTAATAATTTAATATTAGCATTAGATATATCATTAATTGTTTGTATAATAAAATCAGTATATTTAAATATTATTAATAATAATACATGTATAAATAAAGTTATTATTAATATATTTTTGCTTTGATTTTTATATTTATCAATTAAAATAGCTCCTATATAAGCAATAATAATTTCTGCAATCATTAAAAAAACATACTTAGGTTCTCCATAAAAATAAAACAATAAAGAAGCAATTAATAAAATAATATTTTTATATTTTTTAGGTGTTATAAAATATATAATTATTAACGCTGGTAAAAAATAATACAAAAAACTAATACTAGTAAATAACATTTTATCCTCCTCTTAAAAAGGCACCTTTAAAGGTGCTTCTTTACTCTTCTGCTGGCATTTCTGGTGGAAGTTCTATATTTTCTTCATCATTCGATTTTTCTAATTCTTTTCCAATATTATTATTTACATATTTTTTAAAATCATCATATACTGCTTTAGCTATATCTTTATCGGTCATTACAGAGAATATTACATTACCACTATTAGTAATATATAATTGTTCTGCAGAAACACAAATCCAACGTCTCATATCAATATTATCTAGCATCTCTTGCTTAATTTTTTCTACATCTGCATTATCTTTAACCTTAACAACAGCCACTGAATAAGCTTGTGCTGTCATCATTGGTACTGATACAACAATTGATTCAATATTATCATTTGATGTTAATCCTGTATAACTAGTAACTTCATCAATATTTTTTACATCTATTTTCATAGTTTCAAGTTCCGGTAAAACATTTTTATTATCTTTATTTATTGAATTAATCATTTTGATAATATCTTTAGTTGTCTCAAGACTACTTGTATTTTCCTTTCCTGATACTAATATAATTACTCCGAAAGTAATAACCGCTAGTAATATTAAAGCTATTACTAAAATATTTTGTTTTTTCTTCATTTCTTCCTCCTATTTATATCTTGATTATACCATATTAAAAATATTAAGTAAATGTATTTTTACTCATTAATTTCGATTTAATTTTTAAAAGGCTTTATGTTTCCTTAATCATTAGTAGAATATATAATTACGATATTTTATTTTTGTTTTTGTCATAATATGACAATATTTGACAAAGTAAGATACAACATTAATCTGACTTTACATTTGATGTGTAAATCAAAACTAGAATATATTATAGTCCTAATTTCAATATTTATTATTTTTCCTTAGATATATTATATATTTCATTAACAAACCTACTACGATGTAATGGATTTCTATTTACTAATAAATATACATTATGTTTGGTTCTAGTTAAAGCTACATAAAATAATCTACGTTCTTCTGCAAATGGTATTTTTTCTTGATACCAATGATTATTAAATATTTCTATCATCCAAAAATTTCCTTTTACCATTGGAAAATCCTCATCTAAACCTATGATTATAACTTCATCACTAGTTAGTCCCTTAGACTTATGAATAGTCATACCATCTATATCAACATCAGAGCCTTCAAATATTATTTTTGTGCCCATTCCATCTTTTAGACTTGGGTCATCATAAATTTTTTTAATAATATTATTAGTTCTACCAAGAATCATTATGTGATAATCTTTATTATTTTCATGTATTTTAATAATCAGTTCCTTTAATTTTTGATACTCTTCTTTATCATCAAACATTATATACTTAATTGGTGAACTATTTTCTTTGGTGGAAATTAATTCTTTAGGTATCTGCTGGTGATTTTCCATGATAAATTTACTGGTATATTCAATTAGTTTTTTGCTATTACGATAAACTTTTGATATTCTCAAATATTTAGCGGTTGGAAAATATATAGAAAAATTATATATGTATTCTATTTTAGAACCTGCGAATGAAAATATTGTCTGCCAGTCATCTCCTACTGCTACTACTTTGGCAGCATTTTTATCTGATACTTGTTTAGCTAAAATGTATCTATCTTCTGATATATCCTGATACTCATCAATTATTAGGTATTCAAAGTTTAGATTTTCCGTATTTTTTATGACACTAATATATTTGTTAGCATAATAAATCATATCACTAAAATCAAAGCCATAGTTTTCACTATTATAAAGTTTTGATTGATAATATATATAGAAATCATTAATAAATTTATATTGAATTTCAGCAGCAGTCTTCTCACTAGCTTGTAGTTTTGAAATATAATCATTTATTATTTCTTGATAATTATTTCTATTAACTGATGATTTTATTCTTTCGATTACTGAATAAACAAAATTTCTAAAACGGAAAAATTGTGAAGACTCATTTTGATCTAACATAAAATTAAATAGTTCTAGGTCTGACTTTTCTTTTAAAGCGAAGCCTAATTTTATTAATTCCTCTTTTAGTTTTTCTATCATATCCTCACCTTTTTGATAATCAAGAGCAATAAACTTAGTATGATGCTTGGCATGATAGTATTCTTTCATTCTTTTAATTTTGTTGTATCTTGATAGTTCATTATCTTCATATGTTGATAGACCAAAATATTCTATATATACTGGCTGACCATGTAATGATAAGGTAAAGTCAGGATGATAACTTCTTCGCTCAGGCATTAAATTTTCATATATTTTTTCATATTCATAGTCAATATTATTTCTAAATAAAAAATTGGCTATTAATGCTTCTCCCTTGGATTTTACTAGTTCACCTTTTATGGTATAAATCACTTCTTTATTCAGAGCCATTTCTATACCATCTTCAATCCACTGATGTAAATCTATTTTATCTTGTAATTCATTTTGTTTGTAACTTTCAAAATACTCATTAAATGTCTGATACTTATCATAATTTTCTTTAAAATATTTACCAAAGGCTCTACTGTGAGCTACTGTTTCAATAGTAAAAACATTAATTAGGTCTTTTAATCTTTCTTTGTCTGGGAAGATTTCTTCTTTAAAGAATTTTAAAAATATTTGATTTTTTAAATTTGAATCTACGACATAGCATTTATGTTCTTTAAATATTTCTCTAATATACATAAATCCAAGCGAATGGAATGTTGTTACTCTAGCAGGTATTCCAAAATCTATAACTATTCTTTTTTCTAATTCTTGAGTAGCCTTCTTTGTATAACTCATCACTAATATTTTTGATGGATTTACTTTTTTGATATCTACAAGAAATTTTACTTTGGAAGCCATTGTTGTTGTTTTACCAGTACCCGCTCCTGCAAGAATAAGGGAGTATTCTTCATCTGATAAAATTGCTTTTATCTGCTCTTCATCTAAGTGAATTTCTGGATCTATATCATTATACATGGTGTCAAAATATTCTTTGTATTTAATATATTCTTTATCTAATGCTTTATTATTGTAGTTATCTAAATTAAAATTAGCCGGAATGATATCGGGAATGGTGTTTTTTATATTTTCAAAAAGATAGTTTGAAATATACTCTTCTTTCTGTAATTTATTTAAAAAATCTTCTCTTAATTTTGATACTTCCATATTGATACACTTCCTCTATTGTAATTATAACATAGGTAATTAAATTTTTGATATATTAATTGTAAAAATGTTGTAATTACTTAATTTAAGATTGTTCATTATGAAGACCTTAGGCTTCATAATGCCCCGAAAGACTATAGGCTTAAGGGGAAATATAAAGAAAAAGAAAATATATTGTTATATACTTTCTATATGGACATTATCCTACGATTAATATTTGACCTATATTTAATAGATTTGAACTAAGATTATTTAGTTCTTTTAGTCTATTTACTGTTGTATTATACTTTTTAGCTATAGAATATAGAGAATCACCTGATTTGACTGTATATGTTGTTTCCCTTGAAGTACCTAATGGTATTCTTAGTACCTGACCTATTTGGAGATTATTGGTAGTAAGATTATTAGCTCTTTTGATAGCATCTACAGTTACATTATATTGATTTGCTATCTTGTATAAGGAGTCACCTGATTTAACGGTATAATCTACTGTATTTGATGATGGTGTTTCTGATGATGTGTTTGGTAGTTTTAGAATCTGTCCTACGGATAAAATGTTTGAAGTAAGGTTGTTTGCTCTTTTTAGTTCATCTACTGTAGTATTATATTTTTGGGCTATTTTATATAGAGAATCGCCACTTTTTACTGTGTAAGTATTTTCTAGAGTAAGAGGGCTTGGTAGCTTTAGAGTCTGGCCTATTATAAGGTTATTTGATGTTAAATTATTTAATCTTTTTATTTCATCAACAGTAGTGTTATTGTTTTGAGCTATCTTGTATAGTGAGTCACCACTTTTTACAGTATAGATATTAGTTTCTCCTTCATATACTTCTTTTGATGGTATTCTTAGAACCTGACCTATCTGGAGTGTATTTGAGGTAAGATTGTTTTCTCTTTTTAATTCTGAAACAGTTGTGCCTAGTTTATTTGCAATGCTATATAGTGAGTCACCCTTTTGTACTATGTAGGTATTGGTTATTAATCCTTCAGGTGGTGTGTATGGTACTCCTATATAGTTTGCTACTGCTGATATGACGGCTTCTGCTAGTTCTTCATAGTTTTCTTTTAGAAAGTTGACATCTTTGGCACTATCTATAAAACCATACTCAACTATTAGTGGTTCTAGATTGCCAGTATTTCGATGTATGAAATAGTAGTCTTTTGAGGTATCACTCGGTAGTCTTCTTTGGTAATATTTTCTTGTTTCTTGTCCAGTGGCTCCTATATTATTTAGAATGTTTTTGGCTAGGGTATCTTTGTTTCTTAGGGCATAGATGACTTCGGCTCCTTCGCCGCCTCCTGAATTTACATGGTTCGATATTAGTATAACATCAGATGAGTTGCCAAACTTATTTAAAATAGTATTTACTCTATCAGTTGGAGATAATGTGGTATCTGAGTCTCTTGTTATAGCTACTGGTATTCCTAACTCTTTAAATCTGTCATACATGTATTTGGATATTAATAGGTTATAGTCTTTTTCTAGTAAATTATTGCCTGTAGCACCAGAATCCGTACCACCGTGACCTGGGTCAATTATTACTTTACGGACCGCTCTATCTTCATTATTATTCATAGTTATCACCTTCAAAGTAGTATATGTGAATAATGTTAATTTGGTTAACTTGTCTAATATAAAAAGATACTATTTTTTAGTACCTTTAATTTTTATTTAATGTGTCATTTATTATTTTTCTTATTTCAATAATTCTTTTTTTCATAAAGTCTGGATTATCTTTAAACCATTTTATGTTAAGTGGTGATGGATGTGGCAAAACTATTGCTGGTTTATTAAATAATATATTATTTTTAAATATTAGGTCATTATAATCTTCATCTGGAAAAAATATTTTAGCGGCTTTAGCTCCAATTATTATGTATAATTTATTATCTATATACTCTAATTCTTTCTTTATCCATTTTTCGTAGCATATTTTAGGTGGTGCTTTATCACATCCATTTTTATCTTTTCCTGGGTAGCAATGTGCTAGTGCTGTGATAAAAAAGTTATCCGGATTATAGAATTCTTCATCGGTTATTTGATACCATTCGTATTTTAATTTTTTACCACTTTGATCAGTAAATGGCTTTAGTATGGTATCTACCATTTTAGATGGAGCTTGACTTATTTGAACTATTTTTGAAGTAGCAGAACCTATGACTACTGGATGTGGTTTGAAGCCAAACTTATCTTCACAAATGTTGCATTTTCTTATTTCGTTTATTAAATTACTAAAGTCTTTTTCCATATATCTCTCTTTTAATTAAAACATATCATAATATGTGCCATTATCAAAAGCATCTAAATATTCTAATATTTCATCCATACTATCTTTTAATTCTTCACAAAGTTCTTTATAGTCTTCTTTTTTGACATATCCTTTTTCACTCATGTAAGCATAGAATTTTTTAATACTGGCTGCGGTTTCTTTAGTTGTATAAACGGTTGCCCACATACATTTTTCTATGAACCAACCGCTTAAAAATGAATATACTGAATTTATTCCTTCCTCTGGGGTTTCAATATCATAATAATTTAAATAGTCATTTATAAATAAATCTACATTACTTAAATGTTTCTTTATTGTCTTATCTTTCAGATTTTTTTCTTTTAGATATTCTTCAAACTCTTTCATAAACTTTTTGTTTCTTTTTTTATTTTCTTCTATTTTCTTTTCCAAATCTTTCATTTTTGTACTTTTCCTTATCTTTTAGTTTTTTTGTGATAATTTCTGTTGATAATCTATGTTTTTATGTGCTTTTTCTAATTCTTTTAGTGATTTATTTGGTGTTGGTAATTCTTCAGGCATGGTTCCTCCGTTTTTAGCAATAACTTCTCTAATGTTTTTTCCAATATTGTAATGGGTATTATTTGCTTCATTTTCACTAGAGATATTTTCTCTTTTTAGTTTTGATTCTGTTTGAGTAATACGAAAAAGATTAGCCGCTAGTTCTTCACTTCCCATATTATCTAAAATATCTTCACGGTATCTTAAACCTTTTCTTTTAGCAATGTCATTTGCGGTCTCCCCATTATATAGGCCTTTATAGCCGGCATTATGAAACTTATCAAAGTTTTTGACACCTGCTTTTTTGGCCGCTTGATTTAAAGAATAATTTCCTTTTTTAGTTAAGCTTCTTTGATAGAATCTTTTTTCATCTTCAGTTAACATAGAATAATCTTTTTCTGTTAATTCTTGCTTTCTTGTTTGTATGGCAAAATATGTTTGTGCTAATGCTATAATTTTCTTTCTCGAATCTCCATTCTGTGCAATTATATAACAGGCATATCTTGATAATTTATAATCTTTAATTTTTCTTTCAGTTTTTGATCCTATTTTAACCATTTTGTCGACGCCGACAAAATGGTCTTCAATATTATATTCACTATTTATGCAAGCTTCTTTAGCTTTTTCTATTACACCCTCAAATTTTCGCCACTCTTTATAGTCTAATATATTTTTTAATTCTCTAGCATACCAGTATTCATTACCATACTCATCAATATGTTTAACATTTTCAAAAATTGTTTCATTATATTTTTTTATTTCATTCATTTTGATACCCCCTCTGATTTATATATTAATTATATCATTTTTTCGTTCTTATTAAAAGGTTATAAGAGTGATTTTGTATTTAAATTAATTGATATGTAAAAAGAGATTATTTTTTTGATTAATCTCCTCCTAATTTTTTAAGTTCATTTATAAATATTTCTTCAAGTTAGAATATTACTTCCATGATATACATAATTCATATTATCTTTTCTTTTTTATATAATTATTGTTATCAATGAATTTTTCATATACATCTTTATATTTGTCTATACATTTTTTAACATCAAACCAATAAACATTAGTTAGAATGCCATCATAAGGATCTATTTCTGTTCTTTTTAATACTCCTCCTAATGCTTTCATTGTCCTATCGGAGCCAATATTGTTAACATCACAGTCGAGCATAACTCTATCTAAATTAAGTTTATTGGCCTTAATTAAACCTAAATATAAATTGATTTTATTATAGCCTTTTCTTCTTTCAGTAGGTCTTATACTATAACCTATATTACCACCAAATTTTTTCATTTATTCCGTTAAATTCCATCTTACATTGATTGTTCCAATTATTTTATTATCATTTTTTCTAATAAGTAAAAAGGTTTCACTAGGACATCTATTTAAACTTCTAGCATAAGATAATTAGGGATCTCTTTTTTATTTTCCTTAAAATATTCAAGAATTTGTGGTACTACTGTTTCAAAAAAGTAGTTAATAATTGTCATCTCCTTTCCACCACCAAGACACAAAAAAAGAACACATTTCTGTGTTCATAAATTTAATTTTTATCTTTTAAGTCCATTTGTATTATTCATTTGTTGGTTTCTCATAATAATTTGACTTCTTATATTTTTTAGAATTATTTCCGCATTAATTCTTTCATTAAACGAATCTTTTTTTAAACTAAATTGTTGTAACATTTTTTTCATTTTATTTGTGTTTGTGCAACCTGATAATGATTGAATAATTAAATCAAAATTTGGTTGACCATTTGATATTTTCATATATTGTTGATAAATATAGTTAATTTGATTCATTTCGCTTTCTGTTAGTTTTCTAAACGGATCAAGACTATTTATTGTATTTGTTTCTTCATCATATTCAATAATATCACCTAAAAAACGAATTTCATTTCTATTATATTTAGGTTCAACTTTTTTCATCATAATGCCAGCTACATCACAGACAGTTACTGATAAATAACTAACATATACATATCCATCAACTTCTGAAATTTTATAAATAATATTTTTTGTTCCAGGGCCTGAAAGTTCAACTTTATCTATAATTCCTATTTTTTTCATAATTTTTTCTCCTCACCTCAATTATACCACATTTTTTAAATTTATTAGTAATATAGTGTAATTATTTTAATTTTCTTCTAGCTTCAACATTTTCAAATCCATAAACAGGGCTATTATAATTTTTCTCAAATAATCTTTCAGCCATTTTTTTATTCCCAAAACGATTATTTAATAATATATAATTTTTATAATTTTGAGGGGTATATTCGTCTATTTTAAAGTAATCTTTTTTATGATAAATATTAAAAAATAAATCGGTTAAATCTAAATCTACAAGAGTTGATATTCCACACTGATAGCAATATTCAGCAACTCTTTTAACACAAACTCCAAAGTTAAATCCATCAATGACTATTTCATCAAAGTCTCCTAATTGTTCTATTAAGTATCTTTCACTAGGATATTTAATATCTTTATCTTGTCTTTCACTACCATCCTTATTATAACCACTAGCTTGTTCAAAAGTTACATCAGTATAAATTATTTTATCAGTAGTTAAAGGGTTAATTCCATAAATATTTTTATCAGGATAAATTGCATAAACAATTTGATATCCTTTTTCTCTATATCTTTTTTGTATACATTCATTTAATACATTATATGGATTTCCTCTGCCTAATTGTTTTAATAATTTATCCGAAATTTCAAAAGAACGATTATATTCTTGAACAGGATATAAATATAAAAAGACTTTTTTCATAAATAATCGCCTGAATATATTTTATCATGATTTAGCCATTTATTAGCAATAAAGTGTATTTATCTTTATCAAATTTATGATTCTTTTTATTAGGAATTATCTGTAAAGGATTTTTAGTATTATCTTCTTCATCATTATAAAATATTCTTTTCATTACCTATTTTTATATCGTTCATACTTACCTCTTGAGTTAAGTTTTTCTAATCTTATTATATCATTATTATAGCCTTTTTCATAGGTATAAAAGTAAATATTTGTCATACAATAATATTATTTAATTTAGAGACATTAGGATCTAAATTACCTCTTAAGACCTAGACTTAAGAGGATACATTGAAAGAGATTAGTTTTTAGTTAATCTCCATTTATCTAATTTAATTAATTCATCATAAACATTTTCTAAATATTTAGAAGATATTACTTTTTCATCTTTGTCACTTACTACTTCTGCTGACCAACCTATTTATTTTATTATTATTTGTTATAACTTCATATAAATTAGTTCTTAAACATACACTACAAATATCCGAATCATTTTTAATCATATTATTATTCACCAAATAATCTGAAAGAATGTTTGCTAAAGGATAACGTAATAAATAATTAACTAAACCAACATTTAAGTCATAATCATAATGTATTAATTCTTTAACTCTGTTGATATCTAAATCTTCTTTACCTATTTGTCCGTTTTTTATATAATTTTTTTCACAAAATAGTTCATATTCTATAGCATTTAACATTTTTTCTTCATAATACATTCTATTATTTCTTCTTACCTCTTTTAACTCATTAAATTCTTTTTGTTCTAACCAAAGTTCTAGGTGCTTTTCAATAAAAAAAGAAAATACTTCACAAAGAAAGTCATACTCATAAGGAATGATGGGTGGATTAGAGTTTATATCAATATAATGTGCAAACTCATGTGCAAGGATAAAAACGTCAGAATCATTTCCCGAAAGCTTTATGTTTGTTCTTTTGTTTTCTCTACTAGCAAAACTTTTTGTTTCATTTTTACTTATAATAATTCTGGAACTATTTATTCCGTCCAAAATAATTTCATAATATTCTTTATTATAATTTTTATAAAATTTTAAAACTATATCTAGAGGATTATTTATCTTTTTAGGGTAATTCATTTTAACATAATTTTTTCTAAAATTAGTTATTAGTTTATAAATCAAAGCTTCTTGTATAAATTTATGAATATTAGATTCTACTTTTACTCTTTCAATAAAAGATTCAATTGTTTGTTTCATATTCCAGCCTCCTGGTGATTTCGCTGTTACCATTATTGTACCACATATTTATTTTATTTTATAATTTTTTACTCTATTTAGTGTTATTTTACAATAATATTTTTAATTTAGAGACATTAGGCTCTAAATTACCTCTTAAGACCTAGGCTTAAGAGGATATATAAAAAGAGATTAGTTTTTAGTTAATCTCCATTTATCTTCTTATATTTTTTATGTGATTATTAAAGTAATTTAATGCTTCAGTAAGTTGTCTATCATAGTTATTTATTATATCTTCTCTAGTTAAATATACATATTTATCTAGCATAAACTTTATTAATAAAGATGTAATATAGTAAATATCTAATTCATCATATTCTTCTTTATTTAATAATTCTTTTATTTTTTCTTCTAATTCTTTTTTGGTGTGAAAGAAATATAGTCCTGGATGTCCTTTGAATTTTGAATCACCATTTTCTATAAAATTAAATATTTTTATTATATACTTTTTTGTTTCATCTTTATTTAATTTATTCATAGACTTACTCCTTAACATTAAAATTCTTCAAATACTAACATTTAAACATCTAGTATGATTATCTTCTTTTACTATTGCTTTTTACATAATAGTAATTTTTAAAATCGCGATATGTTACTTCTATAATATCAATTGGTTTTTTTGATTTATAACATTTATACTGGTAAGAATCATTATCTTTTATCATATCATCATCTCTTAAAAACACATAAACATATCCTATTATATTTTCATCTATATTTACATTTTCCATAATCATTAATGGTAAGATATTTGCATTAGTTATTTCAAAATTATATTTTAATCCATCACTAGCAGATTTTATAGTATCTTTAAAAGAATACGGTGTTGCTTTTAAAAATGAAGGAAATAAGAATAGTGCATTTGCTATATTTTGTTTATTTCCATCTGCATCATATGATTGACTGGGATGTAATTCTGATAATACTTTAGGACTACCATGAAATAAATAGATTGGATTATCAATATCCTGATTTAAATATTTTTGTAATCTACTTTCCACAAATTACCACCTCTTTCTATAAAATCAAATATTTCTATTATATACTTTTTTGTTTCATCTTTATTTAATTTGTTCATAACCTTACTCCTTTTATTCTACAATTACTTTTCCATCTAAATTGCAAATATAACAGTCAGGTAATAGTTCTTTTATTTCTTTTAAAATTTTTTGATCTTTTTCATATATTCTACCTACTAATATTCCTTCAATAAAACAAGATGGAATTCCGAATAATACAGCACTTTCTCTATCTGTAAAGAAATCATCTTTCTTTTTTCTATCCACTAAAAACTTGGCATAATAATCAGGTTTTACAAATTCTTTAACATCCTTATCATTTATTTGTTCTGATAAAATATCTCCTTCTAATAATTTTTTCATATATTCAGATTGCCCATCAAATATAATTCCTACTTGTACTTTATCTTGAACTAGACTAGGCATAAATCTTGCTTCTTTTGTTTGCTCCATATACCACCTAAAACAAATATTTGTATCTATTTTTAGCATTATACTTGGCATTTGATTATAAGGAATAACTTCAGTTTTAACACTAGAACCATCTATATTTTTATATTCAATAGTTCCTCCTGAATAAAAGTTTATATAATCTTTTAATAAATAATCTTGTTTCAAATTCCATACACCTACTGATGATGGATATTTTGAAAGCCTACCCTCTATAAACCATGATGATATTAAGCCATCTTTTAAGATATATTTTAAACCTTCTATATTTTTAAATGTACCATGTAATAATGTACCCTTTTTCAATAATACTTGATCATCTATTTTATAATTATGTTTTTTCTTTTTATAATTTGCTTTTGAATCATAATAATTATTTATTTGATTTATCATTATTTGTTTTGAATTTTTATTTTTAATTTTTTCATTTATGATTTCTATATAATTTTCTTTATTCATTCTTCAATACTCCTATTTATTAAGTTTATTATTTCTTATATATAATTTTGCCTTTTCATATATAATTGGTGTTTGTTCTTCTAATAATTTTTTATCTCTCAATAGTTCTAAAATATATTTTCTATCATAAGTATCAAATAAATATTTTCCTATTGTATAATAATTAATATAATTTATATTTTTATTTAATAACTCATCTAATGTACAATCAATATGTAATTCACAATTGTTATATTGTTTAGATAATATAACTGCTAGTGTCTCACCATACCATTTTAGAGTGCTTGCACTATAATTTAAATGACATATATGTACAAATTCATGAATCAAACATTTTAATAATGTATCAACATTATCATTATTATGCCCTTCACATTTTCTACGTTCTTCTAATGTTAAAATGTCTATTTCCATATCATTATAATATGTTCTTGCAACTATCCATTCTTGATCATCTAAATTAAGCTTATTTTTATTATAATTTCTAAAATTGTTAACATTATTCCAAAGTTTTATTGTAATCTTTTTTTCTAATTTTTTTAAATTGAAAAAATTAATTATTTCTTGATAACTCTTATTTAGTACATCTACAAATAATTTGAGATTTTTTTCTTCAGTTTCTTCATATTCCATTATATAAAATTCACCGTTGTATCTTTTCAAATTCATCACCACATTTTTTATTTATAATTTTATCTTATACTAAGTTCTTTATTAATAGTTTGATCTCCTATATTTATAAATTCTTTCATTACTTGATTAATGCCAGTTTCACTTTTATACCAATCTTTTTTACTAATATTTCTATTATCTACTACTCCATAGAAATCGCATTTATCTATAGGGAAGTTATAATTACTTGCATTCATAAACCATCTTCTGGCAACAAAGTCTTTAGCTATTCTAAGTATTCTATTATAACTATTTATATCTACTAGTTTATCTATATTTTTTAATATTTCGGGGTTACTAATATATTTATTAGATATAATTATTTTATTATTTATATTTTCCTTCTTTAAATAATTTATTAATATATTAGCACTACTTCTACCATTATCTGGCTTATGTCCTTCACATATTATAAATATTGTATTATCATCTATAATACTTTTTTCTTTCATTATTCTTATATCTTTAGATAATTGTTCTTCTACCCAATCTGCATTTATTATTAATAAATCATAATGAGAAAGTTCTTCTATTGGCTTTCCTATAAAAATAAAGTTTGTTATGTCTTCAATTGTTTTTGTCATTATATGCCTCCTATTACTTATGTACTTTATGGTTTTTTGTTTGCTCTATGTAATTTGTTTTATTTATTTGTTTTTGTCTTTCCTTTGATATTTCTTCTTTTAATATATCAATTCTTTTCATTATTGATTTTTTTCTTTTTACTATTCTATCTAATAGTATTTCAGCTTCTTGCTGATTTTTTGTTTTACTATATGCATAATTTTTAAATATTTGGCGATATTGAGCATCTGGAACTTGAGCTAGTCGTGCTGCATGGTAGTTTAAAGTTTCTAGAACTTCAGTTGATATTTCACCATTTACTATTTTTTTAAAAATTGTTGTATAAATGGTTTCACTTTCTCCATATTCTTCATTATAATTATGACTAAATAACATATCATCATTTATGTCTTTATCTATGTATCTAAATGATTGTTCTTTATCTATTCCTCTTAGACTACCATTTTTATCAATTATAAAATTATGTATATGTGCATCATAATTGCATAAACAATAATCTATTAAATATTCTTCTAATATTTGATTTACTAAGTTTGTTGGTATTTCACTACCATACCTAGAAAACATTTTATACATTTCTTGTGTTTTTTCTTTATCAATTTCAATTTTTTCTTGGATGGCTCCAAATGTTCCATTGATATTGCAGACATTACATTTTACTGCTTTTGTGGGATTAATTATCCTTTGAATATTATATGCTGCTTCTTGTATGTATGCACGATATGGTTTTGATTCTTTATTTTTTGATTCTGCTGGTTTAAAATAATATTTTTCTATACCATCAAATGTTTGTATAGAAAACATTCTTCCGGTGTTTCCAATATGTACTTCTTTTATAGTACTTTCCTTATCAATATTTATATGTTCTCGTTGTGTATTTTGAAGACTCTTCTGAAATTCTATATCTATTTCGTTAAACTTTGACTTAAGAAATCCTGAGCAGTATTTTTTAAATTCAATTATTTCTTTTTCTATTTGAGTGGTATTTTGTCCATTTTTTGAAGCTTCAGTAAGTTTGATTAGGTTTTCTCTATATTGCTCAAATTTTGCCGCTAATGCATCTAATGACATATACGATGTGGCTTTATAATTGGGCTTTATCAATTTTACTTTTCTACAAATTAAGTTATTTAATTTACTTATTTTTACTTGAGCTGTTTTAGATAATTTTTCTTTTAAATCCGTCATTTCTAAATAATTAGTAAGGGTAGTTTCTTGCTTAGTTTGATATTCACAAGGTAAAAATAATATTTCTTTTTCTTCTAAATCACCACCTTTTGATGCAGGAATAAATCTTTCTAAGTCTATCCAAGGTACTTGTGATGGTTCAATTTCTATTAATACATCATTACTTGTATCGCCATTATTTATTCCATTTATAAAACTGAGTGCAACTTCTATATTTTCACTTGTTGAAGTAAAGTATGAATGATTACTATTTTTTCTTACTCCACGAAACAATGACTGTTGATATGGTATACTGTCATTTAGTATATAATTTTTTTGTATTGCTTTATATAGAACGATTATTGTCGCTATTGCCTTTTTAAAATCTTCTGATGATTGGGGATATGCTTTTTTTGCATTGGGTTTAAAGTTTCTTTCGCGATTTGTTATGTTTTCGTTTAAAAACATATTTATATACTTAAATGAGTTCCATTTATAATCAAGAAGTGCTTGATATTCTTCAATACTCCACAATAAATCATAATTCATAATTATAGGCCCCCTTTATTTTAAAAATTCTATATTTATTAAATGATTATCTTCAGCAAATTCTAATTTAAAGCCAGTGCAATATTCTATATGTCCCTCTAGTAAAATGTTATTTTTGAAACTATATCTTAACTTATTATTTATTATTTCAATATCACACCATTTTTTAATAAGAAATGAAATTGCAGTTGCATGGCTGACTATAGCTATTCTTTTATTTTTATTTTCATTTAATATTTTTATAATAGCGAAATACATTCTATCTCTAACTTCTTTTTGATTTTCACCAGTTCCTATTTTATAATTTTCATCTAAAATTTGTTTTCTCTCAAAGTTTTCTGGTAATTGATTCCAAGAGTCAATTCCAAATTTTCTTTCACCTAAATTACTCATTATATTTATTTCTATGTTGTTATTCTCTGCTAGATACTTGGCAGTTTGTATAGTTCTAACATAATTTGATGAATATAAAACATCAATATTATTAAACTCTTTATTATTTAGTTTTTCTTTTGCTATTTGTTCTCCCTCTATTGAAAGAGATGACTTCTCATTTTGAATTTGTAGGTTATCATTATTTAAGTTATTATTAACTTTTAAGGGCTTTGAATGTCTTATTAAATATATTGTAGTACTCATAATTATTCCTCCATATATCATGCTTAATTTCATATTTTCAACTTAATTATATCATTTATGTATTTATTTTCATAGTTTATAAAGAAAAGTTTACACTTACTAAGTAAATACTTGTCATACAATAATATTATTTAATTTAGAGACCTTAGGCTCTAAATTACCTCTTAAGACCTAGGCTTAAGGGGATAAAGAAAAAAGAAACTAGTTAATTCTAATTTCTCTCCTTTATTATATTTTTACTACAGTAGTATGTTACTAGAAAATATCCTCCATAGATTACTACTAGAAATACTGCTGTTAATATTATTGATGATAATAATGATTCTGTTCCCATTGTTTTTAAGATATAATTAGCAAATTCTATTCCAAATATTGAGTGAATTATAGCTAGTAATAATGGGAATAGAAAGAATACTGCTATCTGATTAAATAGGGCTTTGTTTATCATTTTATCATCTGTTCCTATTTTTCTTAACATATTAAATCTTTCTTTATTATCAGTACTTTCTGATAATTCTTTTAAGGCTAAGATGGCTGCACTTGATATTAAGAAAATTATTCCTAGATATAGTCCTACAAATGTTACCATGGCTCCTAGTCCTATGGATGATGCATAGATATCTATTTTAGTATTATATGATAATAAGGTATCTTTGTTAAAATGGTTATTTATTATAGTACTAACTATATCTTCAACATTTTCTTTTTCTTCTTTGGTGTCTGCTTGATAGTTAGCTGCTAAGACATTTTTATATGGATGAATACCTTCTAAGGCATTATCTGGTAATATTATTACTCCTGTATTAGTAGCACTTCCACTTAGTTCGATAATGCCATCTTGACATTCTTGATATTTTGGATAGTAGTCTTTACCATTTATAGTTAGTTTGGTATTGTTTTTTAAGGATATATTTCTAATATCCGCCATCATCTTATAGTTAGATATAATTACATATTCATTATCTTTTAGAGTTAATTCTTTTTTGTTATATAGTTTTGCTAGACGATTGTAGTCACTTAATTTTACTAAGTCTTCTCTTACGTTATAAGCTAGTGTGGGATAATCTTTTCCTATTTGTTCTATTTGGTCTCCAAAAGAATCTTTTAGGGTTATTTCTTCTAATCTATATATATTTATGTCTACTACATCTTTTAGATACTTGTATACATCTAATCTTTGTAAGGTATCTTTGACAGTGGTGTTATAATCCTCTATTATCTCTTTTGAAAAGTTTTCTTTTTCTTCTTTAGATAATGATTCTTGTAATTTTGAGAACTGAATATCAACAGGGGCTAAATCTTTTAGATTACCTGATAAGGAGTTCTTTATAGATAATGCTGAGGAAAAGATACATATGGTAAAGAATAACATTAGGCATATTATTGTCATTGAAAAGACAGTGGTATTTATTTTGCTACTTATTTGACGAATAGTAAAACTATTTAGTCCTTTGTAGTAGTATTTTTTTAGATGCATTACTATCTTTAGAATTAGACCTGATAGTGACCAAAATATTAGAAATGTTGATATACAACCTAGGGCTATTGGTATTAATATCCCACTTATAGTATTCATAAGTGGTGAAGTACCAAAACCATCTGTTACTAGATAGTAAGCATATGATAGTGCTATGACCGCAATTATAAATACTATAGTGCAAATGATAGGATTTTTTAATTTTACTTTTTCGGATTTTTTATTACCATGTAATAGGTCTATTAGTTTACATTTGTTTACAATTATGGTGTTAAATATCATTACTATTAAATACATTATGCTAAAGTATAATAAGGTTTTTAGGGCTGCTGAAGATGAAAATGTAAACTGAAATTTTGTTAGGTCTGCTTCAAACATATTGGCTACTAAGATACTCATTACTTGTGATAAAACTATTCCTAGGGCTAGACCTACTCCTAAAGAGATAACTCCTATTATAAGAGTTTCAAAGAAAAGGATTAGAGATATTTTTCTTTTGGACATTCCTAAGGTTAAGTAGATTCCAAATTCTTTGTTTCTTCTTTTTATGAGAAAACGACTGGCATAGATTATTAGAAATCCTAGAATGAATGAGACAAAGACACTTACTCCTCCTAGAATGGTGGTCATTAGTCTTATTATTTCACTTGTTGATGATGATACTTTTAGCATTACTGTTTGACTATCTATAGCATTGAAAACATAGAAAATGGCTACTCCTAGTACTAAAGTAAAGAAATAGATAGCATAATCTTTGATACTTTTGGTTATGTTTTTTATAGACAATTTAAAGAGCATCATTTATGTCTCCTCCTAGTAAGGTTACGACATCTATTATTTTATCAAAGAATTCTTTTCTGGTATCATTTCCTTTACGGATTTCGTTATATATTTTACCATCTTTTATGAAGATTATTCTGGTAGCGTAACTTGCGGCATAAGCGTCATGAGTTACCATTAGAATAGTGGCTCCTAAAGCATTATTTAAGTATGTTAGTTTTTCTAGAAGCATTTTTGATGACTTAGAGTCTAGGGCTCCGGTTGGCTCGTCTGCGAGTACTAAGCATGGATCTGTTATTATGGCACGAGCTGCTGCTACTCTTTGTTTTTGTCCTCCACTCATTTGGTAAGGATATTTTTTTAGTACTGATTCGATATCTAGTTCTTTTGCTACTTTCTTTATTCTTTTATCTATTTCTTTGGGGCTTACATTTTGAATTGATAAGGCTAGTGCTATATTTTCATAGGCTGTTAAGGTATCTAATAAATTAAAGTCTTGAAAGATGAAACCTAAGTCTTCTCTTCTAAACTTATTTAAATCATTTCCTTTTAGTTTTGTTATGTCAGTTCCTCCTACAAAAATATGTCCGGCGGTTACTTTATCAATTGTGGATATGCAGTTTAGTAATGTTGTTTTACCTGAACCTGAAGAACCCATGATAGCGACAAACTCTCCTTTTTCTACTTCAAATGATATGTTATCTATGGCTTTAGTTAAACTTGATTTACTTCCATAGTATTTTTCAATATTTTCTATTTTTAGTATATTTTCCATATTATTTTCCTTCCTTTCGTAATTAATAATACTAGATAATAGGATATTTGTCGTAATTTTAATATTACAGTATATTACTTTTTTGTAAGGTTAGTCTTCTGGGTGATAAAGTTTATTTTTACCAAAGGTTATTTTGACAATGGTATATTCTTTTTCTTCAGATTCTATCTCTATTTTATGACCTAGTTTTGTACATAATTTTTTGGCTATGTATAGACCCATACCTGTTGATTTGATTTTATCTCTGCCATTAGTACCGGTAAATGATTTTTTGAAAACATTTGGGATATCACTTTTTGGTATGCCAATACCGTTATCTTTGATAAATAAGGTTATTTGATTATTATCTTCAGTAGCTTTTATTTGGATATAGGAGTTTGGAATATCTTTTTTGTATTTGATACTGTTATTGATAATTTGATTTAAAATGAATTCTAACCATTTGGTATCGGTATAGACTTCGGTATTTTTTATATCGACGATTAGGTCAATTTTATTTTCTAAGAGGTCATCTTTATTTTTAAGGGCTACTGATGAGATTATTTTTTCTAGTTTTACTTTTTTGAAGATAAAGTCTTCACTGGTATAGTTACTTCTTACATAGTAGAGGATTTGGTCGATGTAGTTATCTAGTCTTTTTATTTCTTCAATGTATTCTTTTGGTACTTGATTTTTATGATTATGGGTCATAAGGATTAGACTTGATATTGGTATTTTTACTTCATGTATCCACATCTCAATATAATCTTTGAAGTCTTTGGTGCTATTTATGTAACTACTGACATTTTCAATCATTGATTTGTTGATGTCGCACATGATGTTATATATTAGTTCTTCTTCGTAAGTATTTGGTTTTGGTATTGTTTCTAGGACTAGGTATTTTTTATCTAGATTTTTGGTATTGGTTATGAGGGTGTTATAGAAGGTTCTTTTTTGGAAATATGATATTAAGAGGGCTATGATTAGTGTTAATAGTAGTAATACTATGGTTACTATTATTAGTCCCTCTGGTACTTTGAAGGCTATGTCTAATAGGGTTATTAGAATTATTGATATGATAGTGATAATGATTATGCTTATTTTATCTTTTAGATAGTTTGTTAATTTCATAATAGTATATATCCTTGTCCTTTTCTTGTTTCTATGGCATTTGGATAACCAAAGTCCTCTAGTTTACTTCTTAGTCTACTTATATTTACGGTTAGAGCATTATCATTTATGTATTCTTCATTATTCCAAAGAATGGTCATTAATTCATCTCTTGATACAATTCTGTTTTGGTTATTTAATAAGTGCTGAAAGATTAGCATTTCATTTTTGGTTAGTTCTAATTCTTTGTTACTACCAGATAAGGTACCTCGTGATGGCGAGACTTCTAAATCTTTATATTTTAATACTTCAGTACTATTATCTAATCTTTTGAAGATATTTTGTATTCTTAGTAATAGAATGGTTGGGCTATAGGGCTTGGTTATGTAATCATCTGCTCCATAAGAGATGGATAATATTTCATCGGTTTCATTTGCTCTTGAGGTTACCATTATTACGGGAATATTTGATTCTTTCCTTATTTCTTTAAGTAACTGCTCACCATTTTGATATGGTATATTTATATCTAAGAGGATTAGGTCTATATTACTTTTTAATACTTCTTCTTTGGCATTTGAGAAGTCCTTTAGTATTAATGCTTCATATCCAGCATTTACTAGTAGTTCATATAATTCTTTAGATATTATGGCATCATCTTCAATTATCATTATCTTTTTCATATATTATATTTCCTTCTTTCTATAGTTATATTATATCATTATATTAATGTATTTTATATTACAAGTTTGTAAGGTATGAAAAAAAGACTTAGTACATCATTGTGATGTGGGTAAGTCTTTTTGATATTTCGTAAATAGCTGCTCTCTTCAGGGGGGAAAAATTATACCCTGATTTTTTGTCATATTTTTCATTATAATTGATTTATCACTTACTATATTTTTCGTAAATAGCCCTATTTTACCTATCATACTCTATGTAGTTGTTCCCCATTTGTTCCCAAGAAAAATAGAACTCATTTTTAAGTTCTACTTTTTCTAAATCATGAATCCCTTCTATTCGCCAAAAATTCCAATAATCTTAATGCCTCATTTAATTTTAATTCATAATCACTGCCAAATAAATATTTTGCCCAGATAATATCTATATTTCTTATTTTAGGATTTTTTAAATCTAAAAACTCTATATTTGATTTTTCATTATTAATTTCTTCTATCATGTTAGAATTAATTTTATTTATTTTTGGAACAAAAGTTTTTTTAATATCATTTACTTCCATTTTTCTCATTCCTTCTTGATCTTTTGAAGAAACTTCACATAATAATTGATAAAAAATTGTAGTCATCCAACTTGATAATACCAAAGCTGAATTGTAGTCTTGCATAGAGCACACTACAAAGTTTGTTGAAACAAAAGATGTTTCATTTGTTAAATATACTTTTCCAGATTTTCTAATTGCACGAGGAATTAAAACAGAATTTGCAGATACTGCATTTCTACTTTCACTATTAAGAATAGCTATTAATTCTTCATAACTTTTTTGGGTTCTTTGTTGTCTTCCTTCCCTAGCTGGCAAAGATAAATATAAATTTACTATTTCAGAAGTTATATGTGGTTCGTTATTTGAAATATTATAAAACTTTGAATCACCATTAGTTATTTCATAATTATCCATAAAAGCATTTCTAATGCCTATAGATGTATTTACACCAAGATTTGAAACTGAGCTCCAAAAGTCATCTCTTGAGTCAATAAACAACAAATCACTTCCTCCTGAATTTCCGGCTTGACCTCTTCTAAAAATTGTATTTGATTCTTCAAACATCTCAAGTTTATCAGAAGTTTCTATGTTCTCTTTAACATATTCTATTGATTCTATCATTTCATTATTAAGTTGTCTCCATCCATCATCTATAGAATTATCTAATTCATCTTTGCTAACCTTTTTACACATTATACCTGGCATATATGACTTAAACTCATTATCAAATTCATTTTTTAAAACATTTTCAAATAAATGTATATCAATGTCTGGTATATTATCATAACTTGATATTATTTCAATTTTATTATTTTCTTGTTTTGAACTTCCCACTAAAACACATGTGTCCATCATAACACCATTAAATATTCCCTGTCCTGGATACATGAATACCTTCTTTAGGCCAAAATTATTTAATAAATATTTTCGTATTGCTTTTGCTTCTTCACCTCTAGCCATTAAATGTGTTTTAGGAAATACACAGGCAATAATTGTTCCTGTAGAAGCCAAAGTATTTATTAACTCTAAAAACACACCTTCTAATGGCATTTGTCCAACATTTAAACTTGCTCTACTACCCTTAATTTTCTCTATAGCTGAATATAATATATTTTTCCTGTCTACGCAATTAATTCCCGCTACGAATGGTGGATTCATTAAAATAATGTCTATAGTATTAAAAAATTTCCTTTCAAAATTTGCTATATTTCTATTATATATTTTAGGCGAGTTTTCTTTATTAATAATATTTGCATATTTTAATCCCAATCTTAAAGAAAGTAATTCTAATAATTTTATATTTACATCATTTACTATTATTTGATTAGGCTTTAAATAAAAAATATCAATTGCTGAACTTATTAAGTTTCCACTTCCAGCAGCTGGGTCACAAATTATATTATCATTCTTGTCAGTCATTGATTTTGCAAGTACTGACACCAATCTTCCTAATTCCAAGTCCGTAGGAACTTCCCCATAGTGTTCACGACCAGTTGATACAATTTGATGTAATATATCAGCTATTGTATCACCATTTATATTTGTCTTTCCAAGTTCATATAAATCTATTAAAACATTATTTGGTATTTGAACATCAGGAGCAAAATTATCTGAATCATAAGAAAATATATCTTTAAAATTAACTCTTGATGCTTCGTTACATATTCTAGAAATATTATTGTTGAATACCCTAATATCATGCAAATCATTTCTTCTAATAAAATCAAATGAGCCTCTAATATATTCATAGAGCATAAGTGCAAGTGAAGATTTCCATTCTTTATGTTTTTCCTTTACCGTAGTTGCAATATTTGCAAATTCATCAAATGTAATTAAATAGTCATAACTATCATTAAAAAAACTTTGTAATTTTTCGATATAAAAATCTGTTAATAAATCTATAAATTTTTCTTCTGTTGTATCTTTAAACAAAGCAATCTTACATAGACCTGGTTTCAATATTTGTTGAAAAACTTTTTCTTTAGAAGGATCATATCTTAGTAAATATGCATATTCTAAATTTGTAATAATATAAAAAGGTTTTTCAGTAATTCCACTATTCATTTGAACGTAAGACATTGCTTGATATTGATATCTAGCACTATTAACATCAGCTGGTGTTCTTTTAACTTCAACTACACATGCATACTTTCCAGTTGACTTATTTTTAATTACAAAATCCATCTCTAGACTTCCCGTATATTGATGGTGTATTACTTCATATTTATTATCCATTTTTAAACTATTAATTGCTCTATTAAGAGCTTTTTCACAAATTGGATGAAATCTTCTTACTTCAGAATCTGAATATGATATCCACATATTAATCCTCCCCTACATATTTTTTTAATTGTTCAGCGATTATATTTGCCAATAATGGTGGAACAGCATTGCCAACAATTAAATTTTTCCCCTGTTTACTACTTGAAACTAATACATAATCATCCGGAAATGATTGTAACCTTAATGCTTCTCTTACTGTTATTAATCTATTTTCCTTATAATGTATATTGCATCCAACATTAGGTCTATTAAAATATGTATTTATTGTGTAAGATGGCAATTTAGGGTCTAATCTACCATAACAAGTTGTATGTCCACCACTTTTTTGTAATCTTCTAATTCTTTGAGAATTTATATCTGATGGAATATCCATATAATTTCCACCTGGTTTAACGCTATTTACTATTATTTTATCTAGCTCACTCATTTGTGGCATTATATGATCTGTAACTACTTTATTATTATTTCTCACCAATTTTTGATAATCATTTTTCGGTTTACATTTATATTCAACTTTTCCATCAATAATATTTGGTAAATCCTCTAATGCATCCTCCACACTAACATATTTTTTTAATCCGTTAGTTCCATCTTCGTTATGAGTTGGTGATGGGAATTCGAAAGAATCATTCATCAATCCTACAATAATAACCCTTTTTCTTCTTTGTGGAACTCCATAATCAGCCGCATTTAATACTTTAGTATTAATTACATACCCGATTTTTCTAAATTCATTTTTTAGTAAATCTAAAATTTTTTCTCCTGCACTATTTTTAGCAGAAAGAATACCAGTAACGTTTTCAAACACAAATGCTTTAGGTTTAATTTTATTAATTATTTTTAAATATCTCCAAACCAATTGACCTCTAGCATCTTCAACATTCCTTTTACCTGCTAATGAAAAAGATTGGCAAGGCGGACCTCCAATTACAATATCAGCATTTGGTATTTCATTTAAATCTATTTTGTTTATATCACCTAATATAATATGATTTCCAATATTTTTTTTATAAGTTTCTACCGCATTTTTTTCATTATCTATAGCCCAAATGATATCATATCCAGCTCGCTTAAATCCTAAATCCAAACCGCCACCACCTGAGAATAAACTGACAACTTTATTTTTAGACATCTTGGCCCTCCAATCTATTTGCTTTTATTAAATTATATATTTCTATTATTTTTTCAAATTCCATATTCATATATTTACTTAATATAAATGAAATTTTTTCAATGCCATTTTTTTCTTTTCCGTTCATTATGTTTTCAGAAAGTTCAATTAATTTTTGCTTATCACTATTCGTAATTATTAATGGATTCACAATATTTAAATTATTAAAATCATATTTTTGAATCTTTAATAACCCATTACCATATTTTTTACCTGCCTTTTCAAGTTGATAATAAATATAATAATTATTTAAAAGTGCAAAAGCTAACTTTTCATCAATATTACAATTTATTATATAAAAATTATCTCTAACTATTTCAAAGTTTTTATTATATATAAATTTAATATCATTTCTAATAAAATAATTAAATATTATTCCAGTACAATTAAATGTTTTTATTTGATACCATTTTTTATTATTTTTAATTTTATTATAAAGAGTTTTTGGTTTACCTTCTTTAAGTATTCTATTTTTAACATTTAATAAATATTTACTACATTTTTTTTCATTATCTACGATCAAAATATTATCATATTTAGAATTATTAGTCGTATATCCCAATATTTGTTTAGGTGTTGAAATAATTTTTTTTAAGTTTTCTTCATTCTTAATAGAAGGATTTATGAACGCATCATTATATCCAGTTGTTATGCCTCTTTTAATTTTAAAAACATTATCAAACTTAACACAGCTTCCAGATAAATCCTGATATTCAATGTTATCCTTATAATAAATTCTATTGTTTTTGAAAACTACATTATATGCTTTATATTCATTTTTATCATCTAAGTTCTTTTTTAATCTCATTATTACAACATCAGTTAAAACATTATCTTCAAATACATCTCCATGAACATCAATAATTTCTTCAATTCTGCATGTGTTATTTATTTCCTTTATAAATTTTTTACCAGAACTACTTTTTTGCCAACTTCCAGGAAATATAACAACTAATTGTCCGTTCTTTTTTAAGAGATTAATGCTTTTAACAATGAAATACATATACATATTGGCATTTTTAGGTAAATTTGAAAATATAGTTTTCTTTTGCATTAATGCTTTATTAATTCCATATTCTTGCAAATCATTTATTTTTTCATGTCTGATATATGGGGGATTCATAATTATCAAATCAAATTTTCTGTTAAATCCTTTTTTTAAAAAATCACAGCAATATAAATTATCATATTTTGAAGATATTTTATTATATAATTTAGGATCCAACTCACAACCGCATATATTTCTATAACCTTTTTTATATAGTTCTTCTATAAAAACACCTGCTCCAAAACATGGATCTAATATATAATCATCAGGTCTAATTTCACATAATGATATCATAAATTGTGCAACACTTTTCTTTGTAAAAACTTGTCCTAAATCAGTCATATGAAATTACACCTCCAATACTATAATCTCCCTTATATAATTATACCATAATCATTGCAAAAATTCCTTTGAATTAAGTAAAAATACAAATAATAATGTTAATATTGTAATTATTTGACTTATTTTTTGTTTAGAGTGATTAATACAAACGGAGGTGTTTATGTTAAGGAAATGTACTGATGAGGATATAAGTGATGAAGAATGTGAAAAGGTTATTGATCCCTTTTATGAAAACTATGATAGTTATTTGGAAGAATATGTTATTCCTGAAGTCATAGCATTTTATATTGCTAGCTCATTTTATAGAAATGCCATGTGGGAAGCAACTAAAAAGGAAGCAGAAGATGCTGAGTTTGAATTTAAATTAAAGATAAGAGAATATGAGAATACTAATAATGTAACTTTTGAAGAAATGATTAGAATGTTTATTGATTTTAGAAAAGATAAAGTTAAGGAAAATACGCTATATGGTTATAACAATAAATTACCTTATTTAAAATCACTATATAAAGTTAAACTTAAAGATTTTAACTACCCTACTTTCGAAAGATGGCATGATGAAATAAATAGTACTCATCTTGCTACAAGAACTAAAAATGACATTTATAAATTATTAAAAACTATTTTGAATTATGCTACTGCGTGGCATGAGTTTAATTTTGCTAAAGTATATCCTAAAATGTATAACTTTAATGATCCTAATGAATTTCCTAAAGAACAATTATTTTTTACTTATGAAGAATTTAAACAATTTCTTTCTGTTGAAACTGATATCAAATGGATAGGTATATTTGAGATATTATATTACTGTGGATTAAGACGTGGTGAGCTTAGAGGATTACAATGGAAAGACATCAATTTTAAAGATAGAGCTTTAAGTATAACTAAGCAAATTAATGACCGTTGTGGATCCGTTAAAAATTGGCGATTCTCGGTTCCAAAAACTAAAAGTAGTATAAGAATATTAAAGATGCCTCAAGTCCTCACAAATGACCTTAAAACGATGAAAAACGAGGCAGAAAAGATACCTGAATCCAATGATAATTTCTTTATAGCTGGAGATATGCTTCCTGTATGTAGTAATACACTTACTAATCATAAAAATGTTAACTGCAAATTAGCTGACGTCAAGCAGATTCGATTACATGACTTTAGACATTCCTGTGCATCTCTTCTGGTTAATAAAGGTGCTAATGTTCAAGTAGTAGCCAAATACTTAGGCCATACAAAAGTTGAAGAAACATTAAAAACTTATTCACACCTATTTACAAGTACTTTAGATGAAGTTGTTGCCGTAATAGATAATTTAGACAATAATAAAACCGATGATAATTAATCACCGGTTTTTAATAATTCTAACTTTTCATTTAATGTTTCAGTCAATAAATCTAATGCATAAATTTTTGTTTTTCCAAATTTATTTTTATTCATTTCATTAATTTTTTTTATCAAAAGTTCAAGATTTTCTCTATCTATCATATAAAAATCTTTTATATTACCAAAATGATAAACATTGTCTATTGTATATTTGAAATAAAAAATATCTTTTGTAGGACACTTTTTAATATTTTCTATAATTAAATTAACATCCAATTTATTTAAAAATCCCTCGCCATGAATAACATTACTCTTGATATAAAGGTTATAAAGCTTTTCACCCCAGTTTTCTGATAACAATATAGTAACTATTGTATCAGAACTATTTTTACTTCTATTTTGATTAATAATGTCGTTAAACTCTTTTGAATACTTATTGTAAACATCAACTGTTTTTTTATCATTTAACATTGTATGAAAATCAATATAATCAACTTTATTATCAATTAAGCTTTTCTTCATTAGATCTACTAACTTCTTAATATAATCAGGAAATAGTCCAATTACTTCTAGGCCTGATATGATCCTTAATAATTTAGGAAAAACTTGATATCCATAATGAAAATTTCGAATCATTTTATCTAAATATTCTTTTATTTCACTATCTTCTAATTCCCAATAAGCTTCTAAATTAAAATATGGATCGTCATTTGGTAAAGCATTTTCTATTTCAACTGTTATATATTGATTTAAAGTGTTCTTCATCTGACTTAAATTAAGGCTAGAAGAACATAAATAATCACTAATAAAATCAAATGCAGTAAAATAATCAGTCATTTTTTGTAATCCATCATCAGTAAATGATGTTGCAACAGAATATTTTGCACCATTTAATTTTTGTTTTATTTCAACACCATTTTTTAATAATACAGACATATGAATTGTATTAATAAATGTTAATTCTAAAATTCTATTTTCTTTTTCTTCATATTTTTGCTTTTTAATTTGATTAAACATAATTTCATATTCATTTAATAAAAAAATTATAGTTCTAATGTTACAACAATTATCTTTTTTTAGTGTTTCAACTAATAAACTCTTTTGGGATTTCAAATACTCATAGTATTTCTTATTATTAACATGATTTTCTAAAAGATTATTTATTATTTTTTCCAAATTTGGCACATAATCTATAGTTTTTCCAATTAATTTTTCTTTTATTAATTTATACTTATTTTCTGTGTTATATGTTTTGTTGACTCTTTTTTTAATGTCTTCTATCTTTGGCTTGGTAACTGTATCATCATTTTGCCATGAATTAACTTTTTTCTTTTCGCCATACTCAATATTATTATTTAAGCAACTAATTATTTTTAATTCATAATTATTATCTATATTTAGCTTTTCTATTTCGTTTTCGTTAGCAACTATAATACACTTAACGTTCTTGTGTTCCACATAATCATTAATAAACCCCAAGACTTCATTAATAGGTATATTAACTCTTTCTAAATCGTCAAATATAATTAATTTTTTCGAAACATCTATAAAATTACTCATTAACTCAGTTGCATCTATACTTTTTGCATCTGGTAAAGGTATTTTAAAAATACTTGAAATAGCCGATGAAAAGCTTCTATAACCGGCGCCTAATATTTTGCCACCCTTTTTTATTTTTTTATTTATTTTCATATTTTTGTTCATTATTGAGTATAGTATTTTTTTACTTATATCACTTGTATTACTAAGTCCATATAAAGAAACATATACACTATCATTAATTTTTGCTAGTATTTTGTTTTTAACAAAATATGTTTTACCGCATCCCCACTCTCCATTAAGTAGAATTGCATACTGACTATTAATATCAGAGTAGTATGTTTTAATTATTTCAATTATTTCTTCCTCGCTTAAATTCATAACAATTCTGTCCTCCTTATAAAAGAAAAATTCTATACTTTAAATTGTATAAAACTTTATGATTCATATTATACTACTTTATCTCTTAAATGTCTGCAATAATCATGCAATTTAAACAAAAGTTGTTCTCAAGTTGTTCCAAAGAATTATTTTTAATCTTCTATATGCTCGCAAGTTCTTATAAATAGTGACCTAAATCAATTCCAATTTTTCATTGGATGTGGCAGGTGGGCAACTTAGTTCTAATTCTTTTTTTAAAATAGACTTTAGATCCAAAAATTTCTTAATATGTTTGCACTGGCAAATTGTGCCATTTTCTTTATTTCTTAAATCTATTCCACCATCCTTACCCATTTTAAAACTTTTGAACTCCAAATTTTACTTTTTTGAAATGATATCCTTTGACAATTTTTCAAACTCCAACGGGCTTAATACATCTAAATTATATTTCATACATATAACACTTCCTTTACTACTAAAAAATCTGTAAATTAACAAAATCTATAATATAATTCTATTTTGTCATTCACTTTATCTCTCTAAACTTTCTAATTCATCTAATTCATACTTAATATTTTTATTAAACTTAATTTTGGAAACATCATATATAGCCGCTAATGGATATCTTACTTTTTGAATTGACTTAAATATTTTAAATGGTGTTATCCATATTAAATAATCTATATTTGAATCTTTTAATATATTTAACATATTACTATCCTTCCACCAACAATGTAGGTCTCCTATTATTAGTTCGCCCGGCCCTTTAGGAACTTCACAATCTATCAGTTTAATATATGGTGTCGATTCATCAAAAACAAAAAATATTGTCTTAAATCCTGGATGATTATTTTTATATTTTTCTATTTTTTGTATATGTTTTTCTATTACCCTTTTAAAATTATCAACATAAAGTTTATAGTTATGATCTTCATGTCCTTCTAGGCCACAATAAGGATTTATGAACAAATTACCAGCTTCTGCTATTTCCTTAATGGCTTTATTTTTATCTATTAATTGTTTTGTTATTTGACTTTCTCGCTCATTATGTCGATTAATTACTCTACCATTTTTATCAACAAATGTATGGTCATCAATTCTCATTACATCCATCATTAATTTAAATTTATTATTATAAAAGTCCGGCGGTAAAGCATTTTTAGAAGAAGCATCAGTCCATGTTTTCCATAACAATTTATTATGTATTAATCTATATAATAGTATATTATTAAAATTTAATGGGAATATTTTTATCCTCCATCTTTTTAAGTCTTGAAAAGTTTGTATTATTCTTTCTTCTTTATCATACCTATTCATTTATACCACCCCTAGTTATGCAGAAAGTCGCTGATGTTTTTTCTTACTTTTAACTTCAGGGATTCAAAAAATTTATACGGCTTAAATTTAATATTATTGTAAAATCTTATATCTTGCCACTGCTCAATATATCGTGTGATATCCTCATTTATTGCATCAAACGTTTTAAAAAAATCTTCTACTTCTTTATTTTTTTCTACTTCTTTCTCTGCACAATAAAATTCAAACTTAAAATCTTTTATAATAGAATTAAGGTCATTATTATACAAATCATGAATTTCGAGTATATTTCTTTGTTTCATTATATAATTGATATGCTCATTAATATATTTTATATTGTTACTTAATATACTTTTTAAAAAATCTAGTAGTTCAGTCTTTCTATTTTCACTGCAGTCGGCAAAGATTTCTTTTGTTATTGCATACCATTCTTTCCATTTGAATTCTTTATTTCGATAGTCTTTTTCTCTTCCTGCTACTGAGCAAAATTCTGACCAACCTTCTATATATTTCATAATACTAAATTGTAAATCACTATAAACCAACATATAAATATCATTATGTTTTTCATTTTTTTCTTTGATGTTTCCAAATTCAATAATTAAGGCTACTATTGTTGATGCAAAACAACCTAACCCTATATTTAAAATTATATCCGCTAATATTTTGCCTTTTTCCTCCTGCAAGTAAATCCCAAGTATCATAAACATTATGGACATAAACAGCAAGCTTAAATATAAGTACCAATTTAGTTTATATGGTTTATTTATTTTATTATTCATTTTCAACTTCTCCTACTTCTAGCTAATACAAAAAGACGCAGCACAAAAAATCTATTAAATAGACCTGTACTAGCGTCTTTCTTTAACTAGTTTAAGTATATCAAATTATTTTTATTTATTCAATATATTTTGACAAATTTCTTATTCATCATCATCCTCTGAATAATAGTCATCATCTTCTAGTTCTTCTTCTTCAAAATTAAATGAATCTTGTTTATTCTCTTTTACTAATTCTTTTTGCCAATCTTCTAAATCTTTATTATCTTTTTTATTATCATCTTCTGTATCTACAAATGCTTTTATTAAGTTCCATATTAAACACATAATCTCACCACCTGAAATTATTATATCATAGTTTTAATATTTCTATTTGTAAATTTTTATTTTATAATTTTATAAATATCGAATCTAGTATGTCATTTATGTGTTTATCGGAATTCCATATGGAATAAAAATAACTAAATAATTCTTTATATAACGAATATATTACCTCTATTTTTTCCTTAGCCCTATCATAATGTGTTTTAATAAGTTGTTTTTTTATTTCAAGTACCCTATCATACACTTCATAATCTTTATGATTGTCAGTATTTTCCACTATATAAACATTATTTAAAATTGACAATATTATATTTTCATGTTTTTCTACAATGGCATTTATATTCTTAATATCTTCTGACAAGAGATTTCTAATTGGGTAACTTTTCTTTTTTAAGTCTATTGTACAATCTGCTCCTAATTCATACAAAAGATCGTTAACACTATATTGAATATATGTTGCTATATTATATCGTTTTTGCAACAACTCTTTTCTTTTGTTTACACTTGTGACCACATTAATAAATAAAACAGTTATAACCGATGTAATAAATATATCTTTTTGACTATAAATATATTTTATATACATCTTCAATTGGCTATCATCATAAAAAGAAGCATTTATATCATTTTTATCTATTAAAAATAGTAGCGAATATATTAATATCAAACCTATAAACAAATAAAATAAAACTTTATTTTCGCGTAATGTTCTTATAATAAAATTTTTCAATCTTCTTCTAAGTAATATTATTTTACATAATAGTCCCAACAAGTAACTACTTCTTCGCCATGTTTTGTATTCTTTTTTTCCAATTCTAATTTTATATACTCTTGGCATATTATCACTTCCTTTGCAATTAAAATTATATTACATAATTTATGAGGTGTTATTTTCTCGTTGAAATTCATTAATATTCCTATTAATTTTCATTAAACGTATAGTCCACCACCTGAAATTATTATATCATAGTTTTTTGTTATATATGACTATATAATTATTTTTCTACTCTTATTTATATAATTATTTCTTTATACTATAATAATATTAGTATATACCTACTGCTTATATATAATAGGTATCTTGGATACTTTTAATTAAGATAAGTTTACTTAGCTTAATTAAACACTAATAAGACTTACATAGTAAGGCTTATAGTGAATATAATAAAGATAATATATAGGTATATTAAAACTAAGACTTGATATCTTAGTTTGTTATTTAGTTAATGTTAATGTTTTTACTTTGAATTCTTTAGTATCATAACCCCATGGATTAGATACTAATCTTGTATTATTTATTATTATATCTTCTTCTTTATGATCGTGACCATATATCCATACTGGTGATTTATATTCTTTTACTTCTGTATAGTAACAAGAGTTATTACCCCTACTATTACTTTTATTTCTAAATGGTGGTACATGAGTTATTATTAAATCTATATTATTTGGTAAGTTATTATACCAAGATATGCTATCGTTATGTAGTTTTTGTATTTTATCTTTCTTAGATAATTCTGATAAGATAAATCTTGAATCATTCTGCATAGGATAGTTATATAGTTTATCTACTAATGTTACTGGTTTATACCAAAGGGTATCTCCCGCTAATAAGAAGTTATTATAGGTATATAGTCCTTTGGTATTATTTGTTTTATCTAGTATGATTATATCTTTATTATCTTTAAATATTTCGTTTAATCTATATACTTTATTCATACTATTATAGTTATATTCTTTAGCCATAGGATCAGTATAGATATATTTTATTACTGGTATATAGTATTCATGATTACCTAGGACAAATATTACTTTTTTATAGTATTTTGAACATGAATATAATAGTTCACTCACTCTATTTATATCTTCATCTATATCTCCCGCTACTACAAGGATATCTCCTTTTACTTGCATACTTATTTTATCTTGGACTAATTTATCTATTTTAGTTATGCTTTCTTTTTTACTTATGTAGTGAGTTAAGTGTAAATCAGATACGTAGTCAATGTTTAATTCCATGGTATTTTTCCTTTCTAGATGCTTATATTATATAGAAAGATGCAATTTATGTCAAATAAAAAACCATTGACACTTTTATATGTCAACAGTTTCTGCGGATAAGTTATTTATTATTACATTTACTTATAAATTCTTCTTCATGTTCTTTTAGATAGTTATAGCTTTCTTTAATAGCGGTCTCTATACTATTATTTTTATATATACTTGTTATTTTGTCTAATAAATTTATATTATCTATTTCTACATTATAAAAGATATCATAGCATTTAAACTTATGTTTATATATTTTTTGTATGCCGTCACTATTTAGTATTGGGTCTATGATTATTTCACTTAAGTACCATAACAAACTTGGGCTATCAAAATCTTCATACTTCCAATTTGGATATATTTCTTTACATTTCTCAAAGAAAAGGAAATGACATAATTCATGCATACAGGTATCTATTAAATCTTCTTTATTTTTCTTATGAATATCAAAGGCTTTTTCTTTAATATACCTAGGGCATACTGGTATTAATCCTATTCCTACTGATATTTCTTTATATTCTTTTGGCCACTTTATATTAAAGTAATTACTTATTTCTAACATATATTTATCATTGTATTCATTCCAGATAGTGGTATATTCTTCTCTCAAATTATTATTTTCTTTTATAAAGTTATTATATCTATCTTGAATTATGTCTTTAATATTATCTTCTTTAGTAAGTCTTTTTAATTCTGGATATAGGAATAATGTTCCTTCTTTTACCGATAATATATTATCAGTATCTTTAAGTGTCCATGATAGTATGTCAGATGTTTCTTCAAGAGTTAAATATTTAAATTTTAATTTTGGTATGTTATTCATATTCCCTCCTATTTAATTATATCATATTTTGTTTATTTTCTCACGATAATCATCATAATTACCAATATATCTAGTGATGTTCTTATTTTTTATTTCAATTATACTAGTAGCTATTTTATTTACGAAATATCTATCATGAGATACAAATAATATAGTACCAGTAAACTCCTTTAGTGACTCTTCAAGCATTTCTCTTGTATCAATATCAATGTGATTAGTGGGTTCATCTAGGATTAAGAAGTTATAAGAATCTTGAATTAGACAGAATATTTTTAATCTTACTTTTTCTCCTCCGGATAAATATTTTATTTTTTTATGAATGTTTTCTCCTGCAAAGAGATATTTGAATAAGGCACTTCTTAAATATTGTTCTGCCCCAATGAAATATTTTCTGGCTTCTTCTAGTACTGATAAATTAATATCTTCAAACTCGATCTCTTGAGGAATATAACCTATCTTGATATTACTTCCTAGTTTTATACTATTATTTCCTTTTAATATTTCTTTGATTAGAGTTGATTTACCGACACCATTATCTCCGACTAGACATAGTCTATCTTGATATTTAATACTTAAGTTAAGGTTATTAAATATTTCTTTAGGACCGTAAGATAAATATAGATTATTTATTGTTAGGACATCCTTTCCTGATCTACTATCCATATCAAAAGTTATATTTAGTTTTTTCTTGTCTTCTGGTTTATCTAACTTTTCTAGTTTTTCTAATCTTTTTTCGATATTGGCAGCTCTTCTAAAAAATATTTCTCCACCACTTGGTCCACAAAGCCTACCATATTCTTTTAATCTTTTGATACTATTTTTCATAGCGGTTATTTGTTTTTGTTGGTCTTTATAGTTTTTTAATTCTAGTAATAGTCTATTTTCACTTTCTTTAATATAGTAACTATAATTACCATGATATACTTCTATTCCTCTTTTGGTTAATAAATATACTTTGTTTATGACATTATCCATGAAATAGCGGTCATGTGATACTAGTATTATTGTACCTTTATAGTTCTTTAATGTTTTTTCTAACCAAATCATTTTATTTATATCTAAATGGTTAGTGGGTTCATCTAATAATAAGACATCTGGTTCTTGTAATAATAATCTTATTAGAGATATGATGGTTTTTTCTCCTCCAGATAAGGTATTGAAATTTCTATTTAATATTTCTTCAGTTATATTAAATACTGGTAGTATTTTTTGTATCTTTGTTTCGTATTCATATCCTCCTAGCGAGATAAACTTCTCTTGCAGATTCATATACTTTGTTATTACTTTATAATCTTCAGTTAAAAGTTTATCTTCATATCTTTCTAGTTTTTCTTTTAGTTCTATTATTTCTTTGAAGGCACTATTTATATAGTCTTTTACTATTATATCTTTTTCTTCAGGTATTTGACTTAAATAACCTATACTTATATTATTTCTTATTGAAAGGGAACCGGAATCTATACTTTCTTGGCCTGCGATTATTTTTAGTATAGTACTCTTTCCACTTCCATTTGTTCCAATTAAGCCTACTTTTTCTCCTTTTTGTACTGTTATATCTATATTATTTAACACTAAGTCAAAACCAAATGACTTACATACTTTACTTATATTTATATCTATCATAATATTCCTCCCATCAAAAAAAGTTATATGAATATATTGCATCCATATAACTTCTATTTATATATATAGATGCAGGCACGACAAAAACTCACACCCACATCTCATTTTTTTTACTTTTATTTTTGATGAGATAAAGGTGTGATATTTATAGTAAACATGATTACATTACCTACATATTTATACATAAATATCCCTCCATATATAATATATGATAGTTTTTTTGTTTTGTCAATTGTTTTTTATCACTACAAGTCTAAAGTCTTGTTAGTGCTTCTATTAGTCTAAGGTCTAATAGAAGAGTATCTACATACCTATTATATATAAGCAATTAATATATATTTAAAGTAGTTTATTATTGGTATATTTTTTACTATTTTGTGTATAATAATAGTGCAATATACTTGACTTTTAATGATAGTTATAGTATTATTGTATTACCGGAGAGAAATCTTGTCAGGTCGATAGCTCAATGTTGATTTTATTAAATTAAGTGTATGTTAAGTACACCACTTGAGTTGGGAAGAGACTAGAAATAGTCTCTTTTCTTTTTATGGAAATAATAATTTATGATCTATGATATCTATATCATCTCTATCAGCAAGTGCTTTTCTTCTAGTAGTGCCTGCGATTAGGTCTGCTGCTTGAACTAGATAACTTTTTCCTGAGTCTTGATATGATAGTGATATATCTAATTTTCCAAATAATATGTTTTTATGTGTTATATCATAATTATAATTTATTATTCCATGTAATAATTCTTCAGTTAAGCCATCTTTTAGGTTATAGTAGCCATTACTCTTTGTAGATTGTTCATCTATATTTATTATTAATCTAACATTTTTATATGGATCTATTTTTTTATCTTTTATTAATTCTTCAATGGTACTTTTAATTAATCTTCTTATTGTATAATCTATATATCTTCCTTTTGAGGCTTTATTATTTATAATATGATCATATACTCTTGTATTATCTATTATTAAAGCAATAGTATAATATTTATTTATATAATTCATTATTCTTCTTTTATGACTATTTTTAATATTAGTATTTTTTATTTCTTTACATTTTTTAGTACATTTTCCTTTTTCCTCATTACAATAAGAACATTTTATTTCATTTATTATTTTACGATACTGAGTTATAAATTTATCTTTTTCTTGTTTTGATAAAAAGACTATTCCTGCATATACTGATAATTCTTCTTTTTTTGATAATTTACCTGAATCATCTAAGTTTATATATATTTCTTGGTATTCTTCCTTTTTACTCATATAATTGCTCCCTTCAATTGTTTTAATGTTTATTATAGCACTTGCTTTTACTCTTGTCATTATTTTTTAGTAATTTTATTTATCAACAATATATGTGGATATAAGAAAAACTATAGACATAAATCTATAGCTTATATAAATACTTTTATTTTAGAGACATTTGGCCCAGTAAATTTTTTTGAAAGACTTTGGGCTTTCAAAAACCTCGAACAATGTAATGTGAGAGGGATATATTACCTTCTACTTTTTCCTTTAGAAGATAATAGTTCTTCTCTTAAACATCTATAGTATTCAATGCAATTAACATATTTATTTTCTTTTTCATTAAATATCCATATAGCAGTTAAATCTTCTAACGAGATAGCTCCCATTTGACCATCTTTTACTTTGGTATAAGGTGCTTCTAGTACTGGTCTTTTATCGTAGTAAAATAATTTATCTCCACCTCTAGTCCAAAATAATTCATTATTATGACCACCTTTTACTTTATCTTTACTTCTTGCATATCCACTAGTTATAATATCTTCTACTTGATCCATACCGGTTACTCTATATACAAAATTATCATTTGTCTTCATAGCAATAGGACTATCTTTACCAAAAGCTAATTCTCGGACAAATACTCTATTTCTAGTAGTTTCTATTCTATCGTCTTCCATATTTACTCCTTTTCTATAGTAGTTCTACCACTTATTCTATTATCACTATCTTTAATCCAAAGATAATATTTTTTATATGTAAAGTAATTACTCTCTACTTTGTTATTTTCTATTTTATTCCAGCATAATGAATCTATACTGGGAACACTCTTAGTTGTTTTTAGACAGTATTCAGTTGAATCTCCTGCTGTTGTTATTATAAGTTTATTATTTTCTTTAGTAATACTTTCTATTTTAGCTATCATATTTTCATTAGGTTTAGCATAATACTGATTATTATCACTATCTGGCAAGATATTTTTTGCTACAATGAAACTAAATACTGATAAGATAAGAATACCACCAAGTACTATGAATGTACTATTATTATTTTTCATTTTTAACCTCCCTGTAATCTTTAAATAATTTTGTATATATTGGTTTTACTAACTCTCCTAATACAAACATTATAAAACATATTCCGATAGTTATCAAGATATAATTTATTTTTATATTTGGTACTATAAAGTATTTACTTATTGGGGTTACTAATACTATGATTTGAACTAATAGTATTAAGAATACTCCTAATGTTAGTTTTTTATTTGAAAAGATGTCTTTATTTAGTACTGACTTCTTAATATTACGACAAGAGAACGAGAATAGTAATTCATGAGTTACTAAGTAGATAAATAATAATGAACCTGCGGTATTTACATCTGCTTCTTTTGCAAAATAGATAAATATTATTAACATTACTATTGATTTTATGATTGCTCCGATTACTATTTTAGCTGTTAATAATGGTGTAAAGAAACTTTCATTGTATTTATTAGCAAGAGTATTTTCCATTTGGTCTTCTGTTTTCTTTTCAAAGGCTAACATAATAGCAGGTATACTGTCGGTTACTAGATTTAACCATAGTAATTGAAGGGTAGTAAACATTTCCATATTTAGTACCATGGATATGAATACTAGTATTACTTCGATTATATTACCCGCAAGTAAGTATAGTATTATCTTCTTTATATTAGCAGTTATTCTTCTTCCCTCTTCAACACCATCTACTATTGTTGAAAAACTATCATCTACAAGAATACAATCTGCTACTTTTTTTACTACTTCAGTTCCGGTTATTCCCATACCTATTCCAATATCAGCTTTTTGAATAGCAGGTGCATCGTTTACGCCATCTCCAGTCATAGCTACAACATAACCATTACTTTGTAGTGCATCTACTATTCTTAATTTAGTACTAGGTGATATTCTAGCATAAACATTATATTTCTTAACAGCTTCTTTTAATTCATCGTCTGTTAACTTATCTATTTCTTTTCCTGTTGTGGCTCCTTCATCGGTATCGATAATACCAACACTTTTAGCTATTGCACGAGCAGTATTTATACTATCTCCAGTTATCATAACTATTTTTATTCCAGAATTTTTACAAGTATTAATAGCATTTGGTACTGATATTCTTGGTGGATCCATCATTCCTATTAATCCTATAAATATCATATTATGTTCTGGATCACTTGTGTTTTCTGTTTTATAGGCTAGTGCTAAGATACGAAGGGATTTTTCTGATTCTTCTTCTTCTATTTTAAATATTTTTTCTTTATATTCAGTAGTTATATTATATAATTTATTATCTTCTAGATAATAGGAACAGTTTTGTAATACTGAGTCTAAACTTCCTTTAGTAAATGAATATTCTTTACCTTCAATGGTATTGATAGTACTCATCATTTTTCTATCTGAGTCAAATGGATACTCTTTTACTCTTGGAATATTTATTAATATATTTTTTTCTTCAAGGTATTTATAGATGGCTACTTCGGTTTCATCTCCTAGATATTTGTCGTTATTTTTAGTTACATTCTGACAACTTGATAAACAATAATTATATAGATTTATGTTTTTGATATTATCTTTTTCGGTATATAATTTATTGTTTACATAGATACTTTTTACTTGCATTTTGTTCTCAGTAATAGTTCCTGTTTTATCAGAACAGATTATGTCAGTAGAACCTAGTGTTTCAACAGAAGCCATCTTTCTTATGATTACATTTCTTTTAGCCATTTCGGACATTCCTAGAGATAATATTATGGTTATTACTGATGACATTCCTTCAGGGATAGCTGCTACTGCTAGTGAGATGGATAACATTAGGATATCAAAGAAATCATTCTTTTTAAGTAGGCCTACGGCCATCATAACTATTATTATTGCTATTATTATATAGGTTAATACTTTACTTATTTGATTTACTTTCTTTTGAAGAGGAGTTAGTTCATTTGTATTATTAATAAGGCTTGCTCCTATTTTACCTAGTTCTGTATTCATAGCGGTACTACATACTACTACAAAGGCATGTCCATTTGTTACATTACAGCCAGCATAAACCATATTTTTTCTTTCGTATAATTCTTTTTCTTCGGTTATATCTATATTATCTTTCTTGATACTTTTTGATTCCCCGGTTAGGGTTGATTCATTTACTTCTAAGGCATCCGAGGTTATTATTCTAGAATCAGCGGATACATAGTCACCTGCTTCTAACTCTATTATATCTCCTGGTACTATTTTTCTTACATCAATGGTTTCTTTCTTACCATCTCTTATAACATTATTATTAGTTATAAACATTTTATTTAGTTCTTCGATTGCCTTGTCGGCTTTCTTCTCTTCGATAAAACTTAGGGTTGCATTTATTACAACGATTATTAAAATTATTATTGAATCGGCATATGATTCTTTTTGAATATAAGATATTACTGCAGAAAATACTGAAGCAAAGATAAGTAATATTATCATGAGGTCATTAAACTGATTTAAAAAGATTATGAAATTTGATTTTTTCTTTCGCTCTGCTAATTTATTTTCGCCATACCTCTCTAATCTCTTGCTTGCTTCTTCTTCAGTTAATCCGCTTATACTTGTATTTAATTCTTTATATAGTTCTTCTACTTTTTTATTATAATAATTATTTTCTTTCATCTTTTTACTCCTTTATATTAGATATGATAGAATAAACATTACTATCATTATTATTAAGATTATTATTAAGAGTACTTTGGTTATATTTATTAGTATGTTTTGATATGGTTTTAGTACTCTTATGCCACAGTTACGACAGTATTTATCACTATCTCTTACGACTTTTTTACAATTTAGACATTCTTTCATTGTTGTAACCTCTCTTTTAGGATATTTATTATTTCTAATGAACTAGTACTTGACGAATCTCTATGTAAATAATAGTCATGAATGGCTTCGGCGATTACTTCGTCATAATTTACGTTTTCTTTTACTTTTTGACTAGCATAACCAGAGATACTTTTGGTAAAGTCTTCAAGTGAAATATTGGTATTATATTTTTTGTTATAACTCTCTATGGCTTCTTCGACTAGTTCTTTTGAGTATGTTCCTTCTTTTAAGATATTTAGAATTTTTTGATAGCTATTTATATTATCTTTGGTTACTAGTGTTATGTTATCAATATTATTTTGTTTTAATAATGTTACAAATGTTATGTAATGACCTAATTCATGAGCTATTAGTGATTCATAACTAGCATTATTTGGATACCAGTTTTCTTTTAATCCTTTACTTAGGATATCTTTATTTAAGAAATAATAACTATTTAATAAGATTTCGGTTTTATTTACTTTGTTATATTCTTTTATATCTAAGTTATTATTTATAAAAGTATTAGTAGGATTGAAATAGGCTATATAGTCTTCATTACTTGGAGCATTAGTTATTGTTATGTTGGTTAGATAGCCTTTTATATTAGGAAATAATTGATAGGTTACAGTTATAACTTCTTTTATTTTACTTGATACATCTTCATCAACATCACATAAACTTACACTAGGAATGTTATAGTTTTCACTTACTTCTTTTTCGATTATGGATACATTTATGTTTCTTTTACATTTCCAAGATTGTTTTGTGATATCTTGTTTTATTAGATTTATGGCTTCTTCTTTTGTACTTAAGGTTACTTTTGTATATTTATTATTAGTGTTAATAATGGATACTTTATAACCATATTTTAAGCTAGATATTTCTTTTTGTAATTCTATATATGGTCTAAACATATCTTTACCGCTTATTAGAGTCATTGCAATAAAACTTATTATGATAATAGAAGTTAAGGTAAATAATAAACCAATATTATTTTCTTTATATCTTAATTTATTGTCTTTTAAAGATAAATAGCCATGAGGAGTTAGTTCTCCGCAGGTGGGACAGAAGTTATCATCTGCTTCTAGTTCTTCATTACATTTTATACATTTCATAGTTCCTCCTTTGCTACTTTATTTAATTATATCACATTTTGTCGTATTTGTTTGTAAAAAAATGATATTTTCATTTTTAATGGGAAAATTATATTAGGTGTTAGATATGAATTTTCAAAAACTAATAGAATTAAGAGAAGACTCTAGTCTTAAACAAAAAGATATTGCAGCATTACTAAATATTACCCAGCAGACTTATTCGCTATGGGAAAATGGTACAAAAATTATTCCTTTGAAGCATTTAAACTCTTTATGTAATTATTATGATGTTAGTATGGATTATGTACTTGGACTTTCTAATGTTAGACAATATGATATTGTTAATAGGGTTATTGATAAAAAAAATATTGGAATAAAATTAAAAGAATTTAGAAAAGAAAAGAATATTACGCAAGAAGAACTTGCTAATATTCTTAATACTACCCATTCAACAATTAGTGCTTATGAAAGTGGTAAAACGACTATCCTTACGGCTTTTGCTTATGAGATATGTAAAAGATATAATATTTCTATGGATTATTTATGTGGTAGAACTAGATAGATTAATTATCTAGTTTTTATTTATAATAGAAAAAACTATAGACATAATCTATAGTTTGTACAAATACTATCTTGTTTTACCGTAGCCATTATTTATGCTTTTTTCCTTCAAGGCTTCACGCACTTTATTAAATTTAGATACAGAAGAATAGATTCTATAGTAATACACTTTTAACTCGGTTATATTTTGCATGCTTAAACTTTCTCCACCTTCTTCTAAAATTTTTTCTATCATTCTTAATTGCTCTTTTGCAGAAAAAATGCAACATAGTTCTAGTTTTGAATTATTTGTTTTTTTCTCTCTAATTTCTTTAGTCGTTCCTTTTGCTTGTTTGAAAATGCTTCTTATATTGTAGACATCCCCAATTCCATTTGTAATATCGTTAGTTGATTGTAATGTTTCTGGTTTGTATAGCCTTTTTACATTGTCAGAATTAAAGAAACCCATTTGAGCATAATTATCTCTTCCACATTTCTTTGATAGTCTATTTAGTAAAAAGGTATCTGCGCCCCAATTATTGTTTGCTTTAGGTCTAGCATTTGTGCAAATTGCGGACATTTCACCTAGTATACCAAAATTTTGAAATAAGAAATTTTTATATTTTATTTTTTCATAGTTAAAAATAGGATCCTCTCTTTGTATCTTGGTTATTACTTCTAATGATGTTTTGCCATTTATTTTTTCTCCATCATTCATTAACATCTGTAATATTTTAAAAATAGTTATGTTTCTTTCTTTTAATATATGTTCTAAATTTCTTTTTTCTATTCCTAAAAGATGGCAAATATTTTCTTCAGATATCTCAAAATTATATGTTGATTTTCCTGCTTTTAAAGAAGTTAACTTATTTCTATAGTTTTCTACAAATATATAATAAGAGTATCGTATCCATTTTGATATTTCTTCCATATCTTCGCTTGAGCAAACTTTTGGTGGGAGAAAAGCTTTCTCCTTTTCTGCTAGTGAAATATCTTTTATTTTACCTTCTTCTTTTTCAATTATATATTTTTCTCCCGTGTCATATATAAGCCTTTCTAAAATATCATACTCCTTATCTATTTGTTCTAATTTTTTTCGTATTTTTTCTATGTCTTCATCAGCAGAAGTTTCTTCTAATTTGTTTAATTCATATAAATAATAGCTTCCATAGTCCGCTAAAAAATTTAATATGGTATCTATGCTATACATATCTTCTATTGTGCTTTCTTGCTCTCCGCAATATTTTAATATTAGTTCTTCTTTTGTCTTTCCTGTAATCCTGCTAAAATCTTTGAAATAACTTTCAAATTTTTCTTGTAAGTACGCTGCATATTCTCTTCTACTTGATAATCTCATTTTCGCCTCCATATTACAATTTTATTATACTATATATTTTTATTTTTTTATACTTTTTTACCTTGAGTTTACACTTTTTATCAACAGCACCTGTGATATAAGAAAAACTATAGACATAAATCTATAGCTTATATAAATATTTTAATTTTAGAGACTACAGGCTCTAAAATTCTTTTGAAGACCCTAGGCTTCAAAAGTAAGTGAGAAACCTTGGGTTCGAACTTTTACTACTTTATACTAAAGTACTTAGTTAAATCTTTAATTACTCTTTTATGATAGAATACTAAGAGAATTATTAAACTTAATACACCTACTCCTCCTAAAACAATGATAGGCCAATTTAATTCTACTACCTTAGTTAAGGCTAATATACAAAATATTATGGCCCCAATAGCAGTAAAGAATAGTGGAATAAATTTCTTTCTTTGTAATTTGAATTCAGATAGAAATATTATTAACTGAAATATTATAATACTAAAGAGAATTATATTAATTACAAAGTATGAGAAACTAGTTTCTTCAATAATATCTATCATATATAAATAAGCACATACTATCATTACTACTATTGTTATTCTTTTTATTAGAGTATTATCTATTAATGGTTTATTTAATATAGCAAAATAGAATATTATTTCTCCTCCTAGTACATAAAGCATCCATTTTTTACCTCCTAGTGAGAGGTTTACTATAGTACAAGTTATTATAGATATTAAAAATATTATTAACATTATCTTTCTAAATATTAAGAATTTATTTACTTCTTTTTTTAGTTTTGGATAATTAATTTCTACTTTCATAGTCTTCACTTCCATATACTTTTAATTTAATATTGTTTTGAGTTAATATGTTATATATACTATTTTCTACTGATGTATTTGTAGTTAATTTACTTATTGATAATGTTAAAATATTATTACACGTTATGATAGAAAATGAGGCTCTATTTGTAATAGCGGTTCCTAAGACAAAGTCCATCTTTTCTACTTCTTTTTGTATTTCTTTTGGTAATTTTATATTACCTAGATTGGATAATACTGTAGTTTGAGATTTATCACCAGCATAACCATATATTAATTTGGCTACTGGTCTTTTTATAAATAGTGGAATGAATTTTAAATACTTTATTAAATTATCTGTATATTTTAATAATTCATCTAAGTTATCTTTAGTATTTTTTTCTCTTAATTGTCTTTGTACTTCAAGTAGGGTACTATCTAAATCTTTGATATCTTCTCTTGGAATATTTATGGATACATATAATGAGAAGTTTCTTAATGTTTTAGAGGGATAGTATTTACGCATATTTACTGGTACTTGTATTTTTATTAGTCCTTTTTTTGATGTTGAATATGATATTGTTAGAAATAAAATACTTAACATTAGTTCTGTTATAGTGGCATTCTTTTCTTTAGATAGTTTTTTTATATCATTTAAATCTATATCAAAATGTAATATCTGACATGGTCTAACACTTGATTTTTTTCCATCTATTTGAAGAGCTTTTTTCTCTATTAGACTTTGTGATTTTATCTTTGAAACTTTTCCTTTAAATTCATCTTTTGCTTCTTCTTCTTTAGGTCTTTCATTTATATCTAATACATAATTATTAGTACCTTGTATTTCTTTTAATAATTTTAGATAAGTAGCTACTAGTGTGGATAGAAATATGGTAGCTCCTGTTCCATCTGTTAGGGTATGAAAGCATTCTATACTTATTCTATTTTTATAGTATAGGGATTTAAATGATTGTTTACCTATGTTTGATACATTTATATATGAACATGGTAATTTTTTTTCTTCATGGATATGGAATCTTTTCTTTATCCCATCTAGATAGTGCCAAAAGAAGCCTTTTCTTACTGATGTTCTAAAGGTAGGAAATCTTTTCATAGTAAATAATAGGGCTATTTGATATATTTCTGCTACAATATCTTCTTTTAAATAACATGATACTCTATAGACACTCATAAGATTATCTCTCATTGATAATGGATATATTTTAGCGGCACTATCTAATGGATACCAGTTTTCTGGTTCTTTTTGATAAATGTCTCCAAGGTTATCTATGGATAATATTTTAAGTGTTTCTTTAAGAGATTTTCCATTTTTTAAATAGTACTCTATGGCCTTTTCAAAGTCTTCATTTATTTTTATGGTTTCTTTTTTTGTTAGAGATATATTATTATTTAGATTGGTGAAATATTCTTTTATTATTTTTTCTTCTTCTAGATTAAAGTTCTTGTAAAAGGTTCTTCTTTGTTTCAATTTATCACTTCCATATTTATTATATCATAATATGTTGATTATTTGTGCACTTTTTCCCATGAACATTCTATATCATTTCTTCCAAAATGACCATAAGCTGCGAGTGGATAATAGATTGGTCTTTGTAAATCTAATTCTTTTATGATATTATCTACACTGAAATTGAAAGTGTTATTTACGTATTTATATATTTCTTCTTCAGATACTTTATTTGTACCAAAGGTATTTATATATAATGATATTGGGTAGGATTTACCTATAGCATAACTTAGTTCTATTTCACACTTATCAGCATAATTATGGGCGACAATGTTTTTAGCTACATATCTAGCATAATAGGCTGCACTTCTATCAATTTTAGAAGGATCTTTACTGCTGAAACATCCTCCTCCTACTTTACCCATTCCACCGTATGTATCACATACTATTTTTCTACCAGTAGTACCGCTATCACCAAAAGAACCTCCTACCGTAAAACTACCACTGGTGTTTATTAAGATGTTTGTTTTGTCATCTATTAGATTACTTGGCACTACTTTATTTATTACTTTTTCTATTATATATTTTCTTAATTCTTTACTAGATACTTCTTTTTTATGCTGAGAAGCTATAATTATGGTATCTATTCTTTTGGGAATATCATCTTGATATTCTACTGTTACTTCGGTTTTACCATCAGGTAATAAAGGACTATCTTTATCTTCTTTTCTTACCTTGGTTAAATTATAGGCTAGTTTATTGGCAAGCATTATTGGCATAGGCATTAATTCTTTTGTTTCATTAGTGGCATAGCCAAACATTATTCCTTGGTCTCCTGCCATAATGGTATCTTTTTCTACAGCCTTATTTATTTCTTTAGACTGCATACCTACTTTTACTATTACATGGTATTCTTCATTATAACCTATATCTTTTAGTACTCCTTTGGCTAATTTTTCATAATCTAGTTTAGCCTTGGTACTTGCTTCTCCATATATTAGTATTAAATCGTCTTTGATTGTGGCTTCAACAGCCATCTTACTAGTTTTATCTTGTCTTAAGGCTTCATCTAAAATGTAATCACTTATTTTATCACATATTTTATCTGGATGTCCTTCAGTTACTGATTCACTAGTAAATAAATATTTTTTCATTGTATCACTCCTTCTTTGTTTTTATCAAAAAGAAAAAACTCTTGAAAGAGTTTGTAGCTAGCATTATTCTCTTTCATCGTTATTAGCTGTACCACCTTACTTTATGCAGGTTGGTATGAGTTCATAGAGCTAATTCTCTCCCTCATTCTTGATAAAATACATTTATATTATATATTATTTTTGACACTTATACAAGTGATTTTGTTTATTAAACTACATTTTATGAAATTTTTGTTAAAAGAAACTATTATCTTGTTTGAGAATAAAAGATTATGTGATAAAATATCATTTAGTGGTGATAAAATGAAAAAACAATACTTAATTTATGCAGATGAATCACATAGAAAGGGAAAGTTTTTTAGTAACTTTTATGGTGGCGCATTAGTTAATTATACTGAAATTGAAAAGATAAATGGTATGATAATAGCAAAAAAAGAAGAACTTGGCTTGTATCAAGAAGTTAAGTGGACAAAAGTCACTGAGCAATACTTAGACAAATATTTGAATTTGATTGACTATTTTTTTGATTTTGTTAAAAAGAATAAAATTAAAATACGAATAATGTTTAGACAAAATGCTCAAGTTCCTCAAAATTTGACAAGAGAGCATCAGGAAAAAGAATATTTTCTTTTATATTATCAATTTATCAAGCATGCATTCGGTATTGATTACTGCAACCAAAACGAAAGTGATCAAATAATATTGAAATTATACTTCGATAAATTGCCAGACACTAAAAGAAAAAACAAAGAGTTTAAAGGTTACATTTATGCACTTAATGATTTCTTTTTTGTTAACAATGTTCATATTTATAATGAAGATATTGCAGAGGTTGATTCTAGAAATCATGTTATATTACAATGTATGGATATTATTTTAGGAGCTATGAACTTTAAACTAAATAATATGGATAAGGAAAAAATGCCTAATAGCAATAGGCGTGGAAAAAGAACTATTGCTAAAGAAAAGTTATATAAAAATATTTTAAAAAACATCAGAACCATATATCCTAATTTTAATATTGGTATTTCTACTAGTAGTCGTGGTGACTATAAAAATAATTGGAAAGATCCATATAGACACTGGTGCTTTAAGTCTAAAAATAGTATCTTTGATTCCTCATTAACTAAAAATGCAAAATAAAAACTCCATTCTTCCTACATAAACCTTTTACGTGATAAACGTAAAGCTTCGGATTGAACAGAGTTCTTATATGACAATGATATCATTTTTAATGATAATTGTCAATATTATTATACTTGTGTAAATGTTTTTTTATGTATTAAAACAAATAAAATACTATTAAATATTTATATTTTTTATTATTTAGGTATATATGACTGGCTTATATATGATAGATTTTATTTTTAGACTATAGGCTAAAAATAACACTCTGAGACTACAGGCTTAGAGTGATAATATTAATTAATTATATTTTATTTCTTTTATATATGGTTTAGCGGATATTAAACCCATCTTTGGTATTATAGTTATTGTTACTTCTTTTTTATCTTCGGATAACTCAATATTTTCAATTACATCTTTTTCAGTACTTACTAGTTTTATTTCATGCATACTTAAAGTACTACGGGTAGTTAATGATGAATTATTAGATAATGTACCTAGCTTAGTATCATCTATATATACATCAAATGGTATAGCAAAACCTAACATTTTCTTTTCTCTTACTATAGTTATCTTTCCAATATTATTTTCATTATTTAATGGAGTTTCTTTACCACAATGAGGACAGAATTTGGCTTCTAAATCTAATTTACATCCACAATTTAAACATATCATATTAAACACTTCCTATCTACATACTTATATTAACATAAGTATGTTTTTTTTGCAATTTTATTATATACTTTTTTGTACTTATGTGATAAAATTATACTAGGAGAAGAAGAATATGTTAGGGAAGATTATTGCTATTAATGAAAATGTTGTATCTGTTAAATTAGAAGTTAATGTCTATGATTTTGATGGTTTAATAGGTAAGAATGTTACTTTTAAAGATGAAAATATTACTAGTATTGGAGAGGTTACTGCGATTGGTAATGGTATTATGCAGGCTATTTTGGTTGGTGAAATTAAAGATGGTAAATTTTTATATGGAGATATTTCTAAGCCTTCCTTTAAGGCTATATGTTATTTGATTGATAATGCTACTTTGGATATTGTTCTAAATAGTGATGCTACTAATACTATAAAACTTGGTAAATCTTATATATATCCTGATTATGATATTAAACTTGATGTTGGTAATTTCTTTTCTAATCATTTTGCTATACTAGGTAATTCTGGTAGTGGTAAATCTTATTCAGTAGCTAAGATACTACAAGGAATCTTCTATCAGTGTAAGACGCTTCCATTTTATTCTAATATTTTCTTATTTGATGCTTATGGTGAATATCAAAGAGCCTTCTCGAGAATACATGAAGTTAATGAAAATATTAATTATAAGGTATATACTACAGATTTAAATAGTACGGAGTTCGAAATACTTACCTATCCTTTTTGGCTTTTAGGAGTAGATGATTTATGTTTACTTATGGGTGTTACTTCTAAAGAACAGATTCCAATAGTAGAAAAGGCTTTGAAGTTAGTTAGTTATTTTTCTAGAGAAGAAAATGAAGTTATTAATCAGAAGAATGATATTATTGCTAGATGTTTACTTGATGTATTGTTTTCTGGTAAGGCTCCTAGTATGATAAGAAATAAAGTTGTATCTATTCTTACTAAGTTTAGTACTAGTAATTTGAATCTTGAGGTTAAACTCGAAAAAGGTGGATGGGCTAGAACTATAAGACAATGTTTATTTGTAGAACAAGGTGGAGAGTTTGCAGATGTTGAACTTGTTATTGAGTATTTAGAGAGTTTATGTCTAGATAACTTTGAACTTTCTTTACCTAATGGTGAATTTATGTATTCTATGAAAGACTTTAGTACGGCTTTAGAGTTTGCTCTTATTTCTGAGGGAGCTCTTAATAGTGATACTGCCTTTGAACTTGGTAATGCTCTTAAAGTTAGATTTAATAATCTTATGAATAGTGATTATTCTAGATATTTTGATTATAATGGTTATATTAATAGAGAGGGATATATTAATTTACTTCTCACTTGTAATAATGGTAGAAAAGCACAAATTGTTAACTTTAATATTAATTATGTTGATGATAGATTTGCTAAGAACTTAGTTAAGATTTATTCTAAGCTTTTGTTTGATTATATTGTATCTTTAAATCAAAGAGCTACGATGCCATTTCATATTGTACTTGAAGAGGCTCATAGATATGTACAGAATGATAGTGATGTTAGTATACTTGGTTATAATATATTTGAAAGAATTACTAAAGAAGGTAGAAAGTATGGTTTACTACTTGGAATTGTTTCACAAAGACCTTCTGAATTATCAGAAACTGCGATATCACAGTGTAGTAATTTCTTAGTATTTAAGATGTTTCATCCTAGAGATTTGCAGTTTATTAAAGATATTATTTCTAGTGCTGATGTTACTTTAACTAATAAGATTAAGACACTACATCCTGGTACTTGTATTATGTTTGGGACAGCTTTTAAACTTCCTACGATTGCTATTCTTGATAAACCTAATCCTGAACCTCTTAGTCAGAGTTGTGATATTAATAAGACTTGGTATCTTAATAATAATTAATATATATAAAAAGATAATTCTAAATATGCAGAATTATCTTTTGTTTATATCCTCAGAAGCCTAGGGTCTTCTTGAGGCAAATTGGAGCCTGTAGTCTCCAATTTGATTATCTTTATTGTTGTAGTATAATAATTCTTTGGGTTATTATCTATTTTTCTAAACTTCAAATAATCACAAATTGTGACTAGTTCTTTTTCCTATTTTTTTTGTCTTTAACTGGTGACTTTTTGTCACCAGTTCTTTTTTTGACTTTTTTGTCTTTAACTTATACTTTTTTCTCCTATAACATTCATTATTAAACTTTTTATTTTAAAGACTACAGGCTTTAAAATACTTTTTTGAAGACCTTAGGCTTCAAAAAACCACATTAAACTTTAAGGTTAATGTGGTATATATAAATATAATTATAATACTTGTTTTAAATATTGTCCTGTATATGAATTAGGATTATTTACTACTTCTTCTGGAGTACCTGTGGCTACTACTTCACCGCCACCAGTTCCTCCTTCAGGTCCTAAATCAATTATATAGTCTGCCACTTTGATAACATCTAGATTATGTTCTATTATTACTACAGTATCACCATTATCTACTATTCTCTCTAATATTTTTAATAGTTTCTTAATATCGTCTTGATGTAATCCAGTGGTAGGTTCATCTAAAATAAAGATACTCTTACCAGTAGGTTTCTTTTGAAGTTCTTTAGCAAGTTTTACTCTGGCAGCTTCGCCTCCTGATAATGTTGGAGCAGCTTGTCCTAGTCTAATATAACCTAGGCCAACATCAGATAATACTTTTAATTTATTTAATACTTTAGGATGATTTTCAAAAAATTCCATGGCTTCATCTACTCGCATATTTAGTACTTCATAAATATTTTTATCTTTATATTTTATTTCTAGTGTTTCACTATTGTATCTAGTTCCATTACATACTTCACAAGGTACATATACATCTGGTAGGAAATGCATTTCTATCTTCTTTACGCCATCTCCCCAACAAGCTTCACATCTTCCACCTTTAACATTGAAACTAAATCTACCTTTGTCATAGCCTCTTATTTTGGCTTCCTTGGTTTCTGCGAAGATGTCTCTTATATCATCAAATACTCCTGTATAAGTTGCAGGATTAGATCTTGGTGTTCTTCCTATTGGTGTCTGAGATATTTGTACTACTTTGTCGATGTTTTCTAATCCTTTTATTTCTTTACATTTACCTGGTTTTTCTTTTGATGAATAGATAGTTGATGCGAGAGTCTTATAAAGTATTTCGTTTATTAGACTTGACTTACCGGAACCTGATACTCCTGTTACTAGAGTCATTGTTCCTAGTGGTATTTTAACATTGATGTTTTTTAGATTGTTTTCTTTAGCACCTTTTATTTCTAGATATTTTTTATTTCCTTTTCTTCTTTTAGAGGGCACTTCTATTTTTTCTATTCCTTTTAGATATCTTCCGGTTAGGCTATCTGGATTATTCATTACTTCTTCTGGAGTACCTTTAGCTACGACATAACCTCCATGCTCTCCTGCTCCTGGGCCAATATCTATTAAATAATCTGCTTGAAGCATAGTATCGGTATCATGCTCAACCACTATTAGAGAGTTACCTAGGTCACGCATTTCTAATAGAGAGTTTATTAGTCTTTGATTATCTCTTTGATGCAGACCTATACTTGGTTCATCTAAGACATATAAGACTCCTGTTAATCTAGAACCTATTTGAGTGGCTAGTCTTATTCTTTGGCTTTCACCGCCTGATAGAGTTCCGGCTTCTCTTGATAATGTTAGGTAAGATAGGCCAACATTTATAAGAAAGTTTAATCTTGATTTTATTTCTTTTACGACTATTTCGGATATTGATGCCTGCTCAGGAGTTAATTTTAGATTAGAGATATATTTATTTAACTCTTCTATTGACATTGATGTTACTTCATAGATGTTTTTGTTATTTATTAGGACATTTAATACTGATGGTTTTAGTCTTGAACCATGACAGGTAGGACACTCTAGTTCAGTCATATATCCTTCTATCCACTCTCTTATCCAAGTACTTTTTGTTTCTATGTATCTTCTTTCTAGATTGGTTATTATTCCTTCATAGTAGCTAGTTGTTTTTCTAGTGTTTCCATTCTTAGCTTGATAATTAAAGGTTATGGCATCTTTAGCACCATATAATATTATATCTAGTTCTTCTTTTGTTAACTCTTTTACTGGTTTTGATAAATCTATGTGGTAAAAGTCCGCTACTGTGGTAAGTTCTGTATACATGATACTTGATTCTTCATCTAGATTTATTGGTTTGATAGCGCCTTCTAGTATAGACTTATTTTTATCTGGGATTACTAGGTCAACATCTATTTTATATTTTACTCCTAGTCCTTTACAATCTGGACAAGATCCATAAGGTGCATTGAAAGAGAATATACGGGGTTCTAATTCTTCAAGAGAATAATCACAGTATGGACAAGCATAGTCCTCACTCATAAGCAGTTCTTCTCCGCCAATAACATCTATTATAACTTTACCATGACTTAGTTTAGTCGCAGTCTCTAGAGAAGAGTATAATCTACTTCTTATGCCTTCTTTTACTACTAGTCTATCTATTATTACTGAGATATTATGTTTTTTATTTTTATCTAATTCTAAATCTTCAGATAAGTCTTTTACTTCACCATCTACTTTTACTCTGATGTATCCTTCTTTTCTTAGTTTTTCAAATAAATCTTTTTGAGTTCCTTTTTCTCCTTTTACTATTGGAGACATAACCATTATTTTTGTAGATTCTTCAAGTGATAATACTCTAGTTGTCATCTCTTCAACTGACTGAGATGATATTGGTATATGGTGATTAGGACAATAAGGGACACCAATTCTTGCAAATAATAGTCTTAAATAATCATATATCTCAGTTACTGTACCTACGGTACTTCTGGGATTTTTATTAGTAGTTTTTTGATCTATTGATATACTTGGAGATAGTCCTTCAATAGTATCTACATCGGGTTTTCCTGTCGCAGCGATAAACTGTCTTGCATAGGCAGATAGACTTTCTACATATCTTCTTTGTCCTTCAGCATAAATAGTATCAAAAGCAAGAGATGATTTACCTGATCCTGATACTCCGGTCATTACTACTAGTTTATTTTTTGGTATTTCTATATCTATATTTTTAAGGTTATTTTCTCTAGCACCTTTTATTATTATTTTATCCATATACATCGCCTCTTCTTTGGTATTATATCACAATTTTTTAATTTTATAAACAAGAAAAAAATGCTAATTAAAGCATTTATATTTATTATAGTTTTAACTGTCCTGGTGAGACTGTTTCAATGCCAGACCAAGGATTATTTTTTACTCTTTCTAGTACTTTAGGATGCTCCTCTAGAGGGGCTACTTTCTCACGAATTTCATCCGCTTGTGGTACTACTGGGTCCGCTGCACTTATAGTTTCTTGATTTTCTACGACTGGATGGTCTAATCTATCTTGCTCTACAAGGGCTTTAGCTTCATCTCTATAAATACTAGCTTCTTTTGGAGTAGTAATGGAAGAATTGATAACTGGCTCTATTACCGGTTCTTTAACAGGAGCTTCTATGATATCTTTAGGTTCACTTTGCTTTTTATAATTAATTTGATTTATTTTTTCACCTTCGGATAGTTTGCGTTCTAATCCTGGTATTTCTACATCAAGTCCATCTTTTATTGCATCTACTGCTTCTAATACACCTGATAGTCCTTTTGAACTTAGTATTTTTCCTATTAAATAAATTCTCTGTTGGTCGCTTAATGTGTCATTTATGTCTCTATTTTCCATAGTACTCCTCCTTTGTCAAGTATAGTATATAGTAATTTTTGTAAAAAGTAAATATTTTTTTTACCTTGATAATTAATTTGACATTAATTTGATAGTTTTATCTTGTATTCTCTTTATTATATTATATACTGTTCTTAATTTATTACCTGTTATTTCTGATATTTCTAGTACTGTATAATTCTGTTCTTTTAAAGTGAATATTAATTCTTCTTCCCAAGTTAAAACTTCTATTATCTTATTTCTTAAACTTGAATAGTCATAATCATTAAATAAATTTACTTCAGGATTATATTTATTACTTTCTAGTTCTAATATTCTTTCATTATTATTTTCATATGATATTGATTCATTTAATATTTTGTTTTTAGTAACATTATGTTTTGCTATGTAATTAGTTAGATTATTATCTATTACTTTATTTAAATAAGTATTAAAAGTATTTTTATCTATGTAATTATCTATGGCTTTATAAAAAGCTAGTTCAGTTTCATTTAATAATTCTTTTATGTCTATATGTGAACTTCTACTATAAGATAGTGCTTTAGCATACAATAGACTATTATACTTTTTTCTTAATTCATTTACCGCATCTTCATTATTTTCTTGTGCTAAATATAATAGTTCATAATCATTATACATATTAAATCCCCCTAGATCTATTTATTTCTGATAAGAATATTCCACATGCTACGGAAGCATTAAGACTATTTACTGTTCCTTTCATTGGTATTTTAGCAATGTAATCACAGTTATCTGCAGTAACCTTACTTATACCTTTTCCTTCATTTCCTATTACTAATCCTATTTTTGTTTTGTAATCTATTTCTGTATAATTAGTTCCTTCCATGTCTGTTCCTACTATCCAATATCCTAGATCTTTTAATTTCCTTATAGCATTGTTGATATTGGGAACATTTACTATTTTTACTTTTTCTATTGTACCTACTGATGTTTTAACAACGGTACTTGTTATTTGAACACTGCGGTCATTGGGAATTATTATGGCATCCACACCAAAGGCTTCACTAGAACGAACAATGGCTCCAAGATTATGGGGATCTTCAAGATGATCTAATATTACTATAAGTGGATATTCTGTAGTAATATTTGGTATTATTTCATCAAATGAATATGTTTTAATATCCTCTACTTCAAGTATTATACCTTGATGTAATCCTTTACACATTTTGTCTAATTCTCTATTGTCAAGAACTTTTGTGCTTATTTTTTTTCTTTCTATTAAAGATAATATTTCTTCATCTTTAAACTTATTACTTAAGTATATTTTATGTACTTTTTTATTTTCTTTTAAGGCCTCTAGGGCTACATTTTTACCATATATTTTCATTATTTCACCTCAATTAAATTTAGTATTTCATACAGTCTTTCATTATTATTTAGATATAGGTCTCCAAGTAATGATTCAAATCCCGTGGATAATTTATAAGTAATTATATTGGTATTTTTAGGGTGACTATTATTTTTGTAATTTCTTCCTCTTTTTACTATGTCTAATTCATCATTGGTTAATAGATTATTATCTATTAAATAGTTTAATGCTTTTACTTCTCCTTTAGCGGATACATACTCTACTTGCTTCTTCTGGATTTTTTCTATATCATTATATCCTACCTCTATTAACTTTTCTCTTATATAAAGGGAATAGATGGCATCTCCAAGTAAGGCAAGTACTTGGATGTTAATTAATTTTGTATTCATAATAACCTCAATTCTGTTGTTATTATATATTATTTATTTGGTTATGTCAATTGGTTAAAAAGAAAAAGAGCATTAAGCTCCCATATTATAATTTTGTTGTATTTGGCCAAACATTGATGGACCATTATTTGGAACATTATTTACTGGTATTGGATTGTTTACTGGTTCTGTTGTTTGTCCAAAAAATGGAGTATTTTGAATATTTGGATTAGTGTTTGGCATAGTATTTTGTACTGTGTTAAAGTTATCAGTAGTTTCCATCATATTACCAATAGTAGGCATCTGTGGTTCCCAAAGATTTCCACTGAAGTTTACCTGCGCATTATTATTTTGTACTGGCACGCTTTGTGGTACTTCAAGTGAAGGAATATTATCATTTATGTTATTGTTTACTGGTACTGTTGGTTCACTTGATATTGGAATTGTTTCTCCTAGTGGTTTATTATTTTGTACTTCATTAACTGAAGCACTTCCTGGTATGTTAAATGTTGGTATATTCATATTTGGTGTATTACTCTCTGGGGTATTTGTAGTATTTGGTACTTCAAATGTTGGAATATCAAGTTTTACTTCTGGCGCATCTATTTTTACTGGTTCAACAATACTTTTTGTTTCTACACCATTTTCTTCACTATTATATTTATTATTTAATACCTTTAGGGTCTCTCTTGTGGGATTTTCTAATAACTCATTTGTTATATCCTCTAATTCTTCTTTACTTAGATACTTCATATAGGTACCCCTCCTCTATTCTAAATAGATTATAATATAAAAAAGAAAAAAAGTAAATACAATTTCACTTTTTTATATTAAATTATCTCTATCATAAATATTTATATTATATAAACTATAAATATCTATATTTGAAGATTTAGTAAACTTGATAAAGCATAAATCTTCAATAACTATATCTTTATCTTTAGATAATTTAAATTCTTTTTTTATACCATTTTTTAGTTTAGAATTATCTAACCCTGTTTTAACTATATTTAAATTATTGGCTAGATATATGGTAATATTATTATCACTAAAATAATCTACTCTTACTTTGTTATCAATTATTAATGAGCCTTTTCCTTTTAACTGATAGCTTCTTGGTTTTATTTCTTTTTTAGGTGTTATTCTCTTTATTTCTTTTAAGTCTAATTTATTTATTATGCTTCCTTCGGATATTAAACCTGGTGTGTCCATAATATGAATGCCCTCTAGTTCTATTTCTATTTTATTTAGGGTTGTTGATGGATAAATACTGGTAGTTACCTCGATATCTTTTTCAGAGTAATTTTTTATTATTTTATTTATTAATGTTGATTTACCTGAATTGGTATTACCTATAAAATATACTTCTTTATTATTACTGTATTTTTTTATTTTATTCATTAGACTATCTAAGTTATAATTTTTTACTGAACTTATTACTTCAATATCTAGATAGTTATTTACTCTCTTTGATACATAGTCTATTAACTTATAATCTTTTACTGATTTTGGCAATAAATCTTTTTTTGTTAAAACTATTATTACATTATTAAAGTTATTTATGATATCTAAGTTTAAGCTTAGTAATGATGTAAGATAAACTACTAGTGAGTCTTTGGGAATACTATTTAATATATTTTGATAGTCTTTATTATCTAGTGTTACTTCTTTATATTCACCATAGTATTTTAATTTAAAGCATCTTTCACAAATATCTTTATTTAAATCATCTACATAACCTTCTTTATCTATGTTATCATTTTGAAGTAATACTCCACATCCTGAACATTTCTTAGTCATAATATTCTCCTACTTTAAAGATTCCCTGTTTGGTCATCTTATTTATTTTTTTTCTTTCTATATATCTATGAATTTTAGTAAATGGCATATCAATATTTGACATTGGATTTACTAAGACTGTTGTTATTCCCACTTTATTGCCACCATATATATCAGTAACTAATTGGTCTCCAATTATGGCAACTTCAGATAAATCATATTTATATAAATCTAATATTTTTATAAAGTTTTTCTTTCTTGGTTTTCCTGCTTTGGCACAGCAATCTACTTTTAATTCTTTTTTAAATGGTGCTAATCTTTTTTGTGGTGAATTTGAAAATATTATTACTTTAAAACCTTGTTCTTGTAATTTATCAAATAAATCTTTTAACTTTTTAGTAGGCCTCCTGTCAACATAAGGTACACAGGTATTGTCTAAATCAAATAGTAAGCATTTAATACTATTTTCTTGTAATTTATCATAATTTATTGTGTATATACTCTTTTGATATGCATCTGGATAAAAGTAATTCATTTTGTTAGTCACCTCAAAATAATTATACTTTATTTTAAATTAAAAATAAAGATGTTGATTACTAAAATAATATAATTATTTAACAAAATGATTTTGCTAAATTACTAAATATAGGTAGATATATGTAAATTTCAATATAAAAATGTACAAAAAGGGAAAATAACTATATACAAAAAGAAATTAGCTATTTATAAACTAATTTCTAAAAAAATTATCATTTTACCTCAATGGTTTTTATATTAGCATTATTTAAATTTATTTTCTTATTTGGGACTACTTTTGGCATATTGGTTCTTGTAATTGATCTAATCCTATTTTATCTGTTTCTTTTATACTTAAATTTACTTTTATTCTATTTTGATCTTCTAATTGTACATTTTCAGGATTTATATTTTTAATTACATCATCAAAATCTTCAATATATCCCTTTCCTTGAATAGTGTATGTAAATTCATAATATTTACCAACTTCTAATTTTGCTTTTAAATTTGATGGTATTATATGTGAATATGGTTCAAAAAATTGAAATTTATCCACTATTACAAAATTAATATCAGGATGATGGCCTTTAAAATTATCTAACATGTCTATAATCTTCCAAGTTTGAGTAAAGCTACAATTATAGTATATTTCTTTTGATTCTTCTGTATTTTTTAAAATACATTTATTTTCGGAATTTTTTCTTTCTTTAATTAAAAGAAAACTTAAAATAGCTATAATTAAAATCATGCATATAAATAAAATTTTTTTTACTATTTTCATAATTCACCTCCTTATACTAATAAATATAAAATTTTATTAAATATAACTATTATTTAGATATAAATTTGAAATTTTTAAATTTATTTATATTCAATATTTCCGATATAGAGATTATTATTAATATCCATTGCCATAATTGATGTGCCGTTAATATTTATATATGCTGGTAAAAAATAATGTTCTTTATAATTTGTTACTCTTGCAACTTTTAACTTGTTTTTTCATAATTATAAAATTTCCATTTATCTGTCTTATGAAAAAGTAATGAATTGTTAATAAAGTTATTTCGACCATAATATGAAGTGCTATCCATTTCCTTATATTTACCTGTTTTTAAATCAATATAACTTATTTTATTTTTTTCTTTGTTTTTTATATCATATTTTCCAACAAATAATATTTCATTATCATTTCTATATGAACTTATTACCCAACCATCATCTATATTATTATTGTATATTATTTTGTTCTCTTTAGTCAATATATTTAAAGAGTAAATAGTTTGATTACTAAATAATATAATTCTTTAACAATAGAGACCTTAGGCTCTATTGTTCCACTTGAGACCTTAGACTCAAGTGGTATAAAATAATAAAAAGCATAAACTTTATTAGGAGGTTTTTATGCTTTATAGTTTATTTAATTTTATTGTTAATAATCTTACTTTTTTTACTGGTGCATATTCGAATAATGTCTTTCCTGAACCTTTATCAAAAGAAGAGGAAGAAATGTATATAGAAAAAATGATGAAAGGTGATAAAGAGGCTAGAGCTAAATTAATAGAACATAATCTTAGACTAGTGGCACATATAGTTAAGAAGTTTGAATCTAGTACTAATGATGTAGATGACTTAATTGGTATTGGTACTGTTGGCTTGATTAAGGGTATTGATAGTTTCTCTCCAGATAAGAATATTAAACTGGCTACATACATAGCAAAATGTTCGGAAAATGAAATTCTTATGCATTTCAGATCTGATAAGAAGAATTCAAAGAATGTTAGTATTTATGATGGAATAAGTTATGATAAAGAAGGAAATGAGATTACTATTTTGGATGTACTTAAAACTGAAAATCCTGACTATGCAGAAGAAATATATAAGAATGATAATATTAAATTACTTAGAAAATATCTTAATGTTTTAACTAAAAGAGAAAGAGAAGTTTTAACTAAAAGATATGGACTAGATAATACTGATGAGATTACGCAAAAAGAAATTGCTAAGGAACTAGGTATTTCCAGGAGTTATGTATCAAGAATAGAAAAAAGGGCTATTACTAAAATACTTAGAGAATTTATTAGAAATGATAATAGTACAAAAGAAAATTCTTAATAATTACTTGACTAAATGGTATTTTTATGGTAAAGTTAATAACGAACTGATGAGGAGGTAATTCTATGGAAAATATATCAACTAAAAAGACTAAAACTGTAAATAATAAACCTAACTGTCTTAAAAGAACTAAAGATGTTCAGAGAGTAAATATGACTAAGGTTACTTTAAAAGATGGTAGTAAAGTTAAGACTAGTGTTAGAGAAGCTAGATCTATGAAAAAGAATAATGAATTAGCATAATTAAGATAGAATAATCTATCTTTTTTTGTTACATAATAATTAATAAATAAAAATGAGACTATAATAGTCTCTTTTATATTTTTTCTTTTTCTAATTGTCTTCGGATAAGTTTATATACTTTGTTTTTATCTTTATATTCTGGATAAATATTTCCATAGAATTCATAGTTTCTATCTTTTATATAATTTGAATTAATAAGTGTGTACCTCTCTATTAATTTATCTTGTTCAATTTTTCTTTTTACTGCGAGAAATAGGTCATTCTTGGCATATATAACAATATTTTTTTCTTTTAATGGAGATGTATAGCTAGTATCTAGCATACCATTCATTCTAATCGGTATTGTTCTTACAAATTCTTTTCCAATAAATGATGATTCGTTTAAAAACTCTGATAGTTTCATATATATTCTTTTCATTTCTTCAATGCCATTATATTTTCTTTCTTGAAAATTATTTTTCATTAACAAGTTTATACCATCATTAGTATATAATCTCCAAAAGGTATCTGTACCGCTGTAATCTAATTTACCTCTTTCCTTTTCTAAAGATGATTTTACACTCTTTGATAATTCTATAATACCAAGTGTAAAAAGATTAGGATCTTCAGTAAAAAGTTTTTGTAATTCTTCTATTTTTTCATCTATTTCTTTTATATCAGCACTTAGGTTATAAATTTCTGGTCCTTTTTTTAAATATATTTCGCCATTATAAATAATATCCATAATACCCTTCTTTCACATATATAGTATCATAAATAGTTTATTTAAACAAGATTAATTACTTTGTTTTTTCTTTTTGGCTAACTCTAGTATTTTACTATAATATTCTTTACCTAGCATATATTCTTCTTCGATTATTTCCTGATTTATATTTTTATTTTCTGACATATAAAAAACTCCTTTCTTTATTATTATTTAGAAGGGAGTTTATTTTTATACTAATAAACTATTTATTTGAGATACTGGATCAGTACTTTTGGTTATGTAAGAACCCACTACGGCGATATTGGCATCTTTAACTAGATTTATGGTATTGTTATTGATGCCACCATCTACTTCAAGAAGGATATCTCTTGTACCTATTAGTTCTTTTATTTCTTTTAATCTTTTGGTACTTGACTCTAGGAATTGTTGACCTCCTAGTCCCGGTTCTACAGTCATTACTAGAATTAAATCTATATCATCAAGATATGGTACTAATTTGTTTATATCAGTATTAGGTTTTATTGATAATCCTCTTTTGAATCCTAATGATTTTATTTTAGATAGTATTTCTTTTATGTCTTTGTCTATTTCAAGATGTATTGTTATATTTTCAATATTATCTAAATCTTTTATATTATCTATATACTCTTCAGGACTATTCATCATTAAATGAATATCTAATTTTTTTGTGGATATGCTAGATAGTTCTTTTAATTCTGGATATGGTAATGTTCTTTGAGGAACAAATTGTCCATCCATTACATCCATGTGAATATATGAAATATTAGTATTGTTTAGTATTTTTATCATTTCTTTTTTGTCTTCCGAATTTAGTATTGATACTGATATTTTCATATTATTTTCCTCCGATGAAAGATTTATAGTTATTATATCTTGAAGGAAGTATATTACCTTTTTCAAGTGTTTCCTTTATATAGCAACCATCTTCTTTAATATGCATACAATCTCTATATTTACAATAGTGTAGGCCATCAAACATTTCTTTCATATTATCTCTTATATCTAACTTAGTCATTCCTCTAAAGTCTACTGAAGAGAAACCTGGAGTATCGGCGATTAATGCACCATCTACTTCATATAATGTTACACATCTTGTAGTATGTTTTCCTCTTCCTAGGGCTTTTGATATTTCATTTGTTTCGAGTGATAAGTTTTTATCTAATCTATTTAGAAGAGATGATTTACCTGCACCTGACTGTCCTGCGAGTACTACTTTTTTATTTTTTATTATTTTTTTTATTTCTTTAATATTATTATTATCAGTTACTATATAACCAATTCTTTGATAGTAAGAGGTTATTTTATCTATTTCATTTCTTTCTTCTTCGGTTAATAAATCTAGTTTGGTTAGACATATTACTGGTTCAATATTATTAAATGATATTATAGTTAATAATTTATCTAATAAATTACTATCAAAGTTTGGTTCTTTTACTGATACTGCAATTAAAGCGATATCTATATTGGCAATGGGAGGTCTAATAAGAGAATTCTTTCTTGTTAATATTTCTAGTAGGTAATTATTTATATCATCTATTATTACTGAGTCTCCTACTAGAGGAGTTATTTTATCATTTCTGAATTTTCCTCTTGGTTTGCAAACATATAATCCATTTGATGTTCTTACTGTGTAATCATTACTTTGATTTTTAATTATTATTCCTTCCATTTATGCTCCTTATTAATTTGTCTTTTCATCACTAGGTAGTAGTGGATCTGTTGGTGTTTTATCATCTTTCTTTTCTGGCTTCTTTGATAATGTTATTTTTAATGTATATCCTTCATATATTGGATCTCCTACTGCTCTATTTTGTGATAAAACAATGTCTTCTTCTACTTCGTCTGTTTCTTTGTATGATTTATCTAGTGTTAGATTGTATTCTTTAACAAAGTCTTCTACTTGTGATAATGTCCATTTTTCTGCGACCATATCTGGATAAACATCTACTTCTGGTATATATAATATAACACTATCATTAGCATATAATTTTGTCTCTTCATCTTTATTGAAGACTGGTTCTTGACTTATTATGTTGTCTTTCTTATCTTTATATTCTGAAGCGTTTTCTACTGATTTGGTTTTCATTTCTACTTTGATGCCTTTGGCTTCTAATTTACCTTTTATTTCATAATAGTTTTGACCGGTATAGTCCTCAAGGACTACATATTCTTTACCTGATGATTCAACAATTGTTATTGTACTCTTCTTAGTTCTAGTAGAACCGGCTTTTGGTTCTGTTCTTATTACTTTTCCTTCTTCAACAGTAGTGCTTTCTTCACTCTTTGTTGTATATTCTAAACCTTTTTCTTTTATTTTTTTGATAGCTTTTTCAGTGGTTAATCCTACTACATTTGGTACTTTTACTTCCTTTACATCTTTACTTGTTATTAGTAAGTATACACCTGCGAGTACGATTAATGTTCCTAAAAGAACTACTGCTAGAATGATTGGTAATTTATTTTTTTCATCTTTTTCCTTTAGTACTGAATTATCCTCGCTATCTTCTTCTTTAGCGGTAGGTTTATCTATCACTTGTTTTATTTCTTTTGTAACTTGTGGTATAACCTTTGTCTCTTCAAGATCGTTTTCTGGATATTCATATACTAATCTCTTTTCATTATCTCTTTGAAGAGCGGTCTGCAAGTCTTTATACATATCTCTAACATTATCATATCTGTTCTTTGGATTTTTAGCAGTCGCTTTTAATACGATGTTTTCAACAGATTGTGGTATTGTTGGATTTTGTTTTCTAATACTTGGTATTTTTTCTTTCATATGTTTTAAGGCTATTTCAACAGCAGTATCTCCTTTGAATGGTACTGAACCTGTTAATAGCTCGTACATTAATATTCCTAGAGAATAAATATCACTTTTTACTGTAGAACCTTTTCCATTAGCTTGTTCTGGGGGAAGATAATGAACTGAGCCCATTACTGAATTTGTTTGGGTTAACTGAGTTGAATTTAGAGCCATAGCTATACCAAAGTCAGTTATTTTTACTAGTCCATTGTCCTCAATCATTATATTTTGTGGTTTAATATCTCTATGAATTATGTAGGCTTCATGAGCATGGGCTAAACCATCTGTTAACTGTGCCATTATATCTATTACTTCATTTAGAGTAAGTGCTCCTCTTTTTTGAAGTAATTGTTTTAATGTTTTTCCTTCAATATATTCCATTACGATGTAATAATTTCCATCTTCTTCACCGACATCGTATACTTCAACAATATTTGGATGTGATAAATTTGATACTGATAGGGCTTCTCTTTTGAAACGACGAATAAATTTTTCATCATTTGAAAGATCTCCACGTAATACTTTTATTGCAACTTTTCTATCTAGAATTGTATCATTTGCTAAATAGACATTAGCCATACCACCTTCGCCAATTGTTTTAATAATTTCATATCTATCATTAATCTTTTGACCTTTTGATAGCATTATAAATCACCACTTTCCTTTTTTAGATAAGCAATTGATATATTATCTGTACCACCACGCATGTTACTCTTTTTAATTAGTTTTTCTACTTGTTCTTCTATTGAACTTTTATTATTTAATACTTTTTCTATTTGATCATCTGCGACCATATTTGTTAGACCATCACTACATAGGAATAATCCTGATACGTTAGTGTCTACATCAAAAATATCTATTTCGATTGGATCATTTGCTCCAAGAGCTCTAGTTAATAGGTTTTTTCTTGGATGAAATTTAGCTTGTTCTGGAGTTAATTCTCCTGTTGATACAAGTAAATTTACCAGGGTATGATCCTTTGTTATTTTATGTAATAATCCATTTTTCATTACATATCCTGATGAATCGCCAATATTTCCATATAGTATGTAATCATTTGTTTTGATAGCTATTACTAGGGTTGTCCCCATGCCTTTGCTCTCGGGATGATTTTTTGTATAAGAAAATATTTTTTCATTTATTTCTTTTACTATTCTTCTTAAGTAATCGATAGCATCTTCTTTTTTTCCGAGCGTTTCTAGTTCTTCAAAACTATCTCTAACATGTTCTATTGCTATATTAGAGGCTACTTCTCCTGCTTTATGTCCACCCATTCCATCCGCTACGGCAAGAATGAATTCATTATTATTATTATTTAATATTATTACATTATCTTCATTATGTGTTCTTACTTTTCCTGCATCTGTCATATAAAATGTCTGCATAACTTCACTCCTCTTTTGCTTTGGCTCTTAGCTGTCCACAGGCAGCATCTACATTTCCGCCAAATTCTTTTCTTATTGTTACATTTATATTATTTGATTTAAGTATATCATAAAACTGTAAAATTTTCCACTTTTTTGTTCTTTTGAAGCCAATATTTTCTGTTTCATTATATGGTATTAAATTTACGTAGCAGTTTATTCCTTTAAGAAGTGAGACTAATTCTTTTGCTTCTTTTTCACTATCGTTTATATCCTCTAACATAATATATTCAAAAGTTACTCTTCTATTAGTAAGTTTTATATATTCATTTATGGTATCCATTAATTCTTTTATTGGATAGGCTTTGTTTATTTTCATTATTTTATTTCTTAGTTCATCATTTGGAGCATGCAGGCTTATGGCTAGATTTACTTGTCCTTCTTCTTTCATAAATTTCTTGATTCCTGGTACTACTCCACATGTAGATATAGTTATATGTCTTGAACCAATATCTATTCCTTTACCACAGTTAATTATTTTAACGAAGCGCATAACATTATCATAATTATCAAATGGTTCACCAATACCCATAACTACTACATGAGATATTCTAGTCTTAATGTCTTCTTCAATAAGGAGAATCTGCTCTACTATTTCATAGGCTAGTAAGTCTCTTACTTTCTTTAGTCTGCCACTTTCACAAAAAGCGCATGACATGTTGCAGCCTACTTGTGATGATACACAAATACTTATTCCATAGTCATGAAACATTAGTACTGATTCTATTCTATTCTTATCTTCTAGTTCAAATAAATATTTGTTTACTTCTTTACTTTCTTGTTTTATTAATAGTTTTATCTTGTAGAAAGAGAAATCTTGTTTTAATTTTTCTCTTAACTCTTTACTAATATTAGTCATTTCACCAAATGAAGTATATCTTTTTTTATATAATCCTTCATATACTTGAGCCGCTCTAAAGGGCTTTTCATTTATACTTATAAAATAATCTTCTAATTCTTTTAATGTTACATCATATATATTTTTCATTTTTTTCACTTCTAACTCTCCATTCTTATTATAGCAAAAAAAATATGTTATTAAAACACATTTTTATTATTTTTTTCTTTATGTTCATGATGGGAATGTCCTTTTATACCATACTTATTGGTTATTGGATCTTTGAATAGGAAATTTTTTATTGGTAATAGTGTTAATACCATGTAGAATCCAAAGATTATGAATAATACTATTACTGATATGTATGTTAGATAAAATGGTAGTGATGTTATATTTATTATGTATTTAAATGTTAATGTACTAGATATGATGGCTAAATAAAAGATTATTATATCTATCCATAATACTGATTTTTTAGTAAATATTTGATATGTATAAAATAATAGTGGTATTAATAATATTATTACTAATAAACTGGCTGTTTTGGCTATGAAATAATTTTGATTTAATCCATATACTGCTCCATCATATAGTGTCCATATAAAGGTTGGTGTTAGGGCTATTTTAATATGTTCCCAAGTGCTTTCATTAACTGCTGCAAAAAGGGATACTACTTTATTATGGCCTGACCATTCATACATAAAATGTAGTAGTGTTCCAATTATTGATATAAATATTATTCCAATTACTATATCCATTTACTCCTCCTATTTATAAGATAATTATATATTATTTTTTTATTTATTACAACTGGTTATTCTTTAATAGTCTTAATGTATTTAGAATGCATAGTACTGTTACTCCAACATCTGCGAATACTGCTTCCCACATAGTGGATAATCCTAGTATGGTTAATATTAATACTAATAGTTTTATAGTAATGGCAAATATTAGATTTTCTTTGATTATTTTATTTGTTTTTTGGGATATTTTTATAGCGGTTATTATCTTTGATAGGTTATCATTCATTATTACTACATCTGAGGCTTCGATAGCAGAATCACTACCTAGGCTACCCATTGATATACCTATATCTGATAAGGCTAGTACTGGGGCATCGTTTATGCCGTCTCCTACAAATGATACTAGTTCTTTTTCTTTTTTAGTATTTATTAACTCTTCTAGTTTTTGATATTTATCATTTGGAAGCATTTCATAAAAGACATTTTTTATTCCTACTTTTTTAGCTATTTCTATGGCTTTTTCTTTATTATCTCCAGTAAACATATAGGTTTCTATATTCATATCTTTAAGTATCTTGATTGTTTCTTTAGCACTTTCTTTTATTTTATCTTTTATTTCTAATTCAGCAACTAAATTATCATTAATCATTAGATAAATATTTTTGGTTTCTTTTTGATTACAGAATTTGGAATTTCCTATTTTGATATTTTGATCTTTATAATTATAGGTTATACCTTTACCTTGATATTCTCTATGTTCTTTGATATCTTCAGTTGATACTTCTTTTCCATATTCTTTAATTATTGATGCTGCGATAGGATGATTAGATAGGCTTTCTCCTTTAGCGCATAATTCTAATATTTTGCCTTTGGTATATTTTTTATCATAAATGTTTATTTTTGATACATAAAACTGTCCTGTTGTTATGGTTCCTGTTTTATCAAATACTACTTTTTGGATATTTTTTATACTATCTAAGTAATTACTTCCTTTTATTAGTATTCCTTCTTTGGAAGAAGCTCCTATTCCTGAAAAGTATGCTAATGGTACGGATATAGCAACAGCACAAGGGCATGATACTACTATTATGGTTAAGGCTTTATAAATACTTTCAGTATATGTTAAGTTTGTTATTAGTGGTAAAAGGGCTCCTACTAAAATGGCGACGATTAATACACTTAGGGTATATATTGGGGCATACTTTGATACTACTGTTTCGGTTTTGGTTTTTCTTTCAGTAGCGGTTTCTACTAGTGATAATATTCTACTTACTGTAGAGTTTTTGTATATGGAAGTTACTTTTACTTCTATTAAACCACTCTTATTGATACTTCCGGATAATACTTCACTACCTATGGTAGCATTTAATAATTCTGATTCTCCTGTTAGGGCACTAGTATCTAGCATAGCATTTCCTTCTATTATTATTCCATCTAGTGGTACTTTTTCTCCTTCTTTTACGACAATTATATCTCCTACTTTTATGGTTTCTGTTGGTACTACTTTTATAGTATCTTCTTCTTTTAAATTAGAGTTTTCTTCTTTTATATTCATAAGTTCTGATATTGATTTTCTACTTCTATTAACGGCTAATTTTTCTAGGGATTTTCCTAGTTCATATAGGAATATTACCATTAGTCCTTCATGTAACTCTCCTAATACAAAGGCTCCTATTGTTGATATTACTATTAATAGATTTTCATTAATTATTTTTTTTGATAACTGTTTAATAGCGGTTATAAAGGTATTATATACTAATACTATATAACTTATGATAATTAGAATTAAATTTAAATGATATGGTAATTTTGTTATACAGCCTATTAATCCTAATATACCTCCTACTAGGATTTGATAAAATATTTTATAGTTATCTTCTTTTACTTTTTCTTCACTTAGTATGGCATCTGGTTCTACTTCACTAACTATTTGTTTAACATATTCAAATGATTTTTCTAGGTCTGTTTCCACAGATACTGTTGATGCACTAAAATTGACTATAGCATTTTTGATGTTTTTATCTTTATTTAATTTTTCTTCTATTTTCTTTGCACAGTTGGCACAATCTAGATTTTTGATATTATATTTATATTTCATTGATATGTTCCTTTCCTACACTAAATAGTTTTTTTACATGGTCATCGCTTAATTCGTAATATACTGTTTTACCTATTTTGGTATATTTTACTAGTTTAGCGGACTTTAGTATTCTAAGCTGGTGAGAAATGGCTGACTGAGTACCTCCGACAAGGGCGGCTATATCTCCTACACAAAGTTTGTTTTCTAATAAGACATTTATTATTTTTACTCTAGTTGAATCTGCGAATACTTTGAATAATTCTGCTATATCTATAATAGTATCTTCTTCAAGTAGTTCTTTTTTTATGCTATTTATTTCTTTTGTATCTAACATATTTCCTCCTTATGCATGAATATATATTCATATATTTAAATAATATCACAGTTAATATAATTATGTCAATATATTTTTATTCTTTATCACTTCAAGTCTGGGTCTTGAAGTGTTGTTGTTAGCCCGTAGTCTAACAACAATATACCAGCCGTATCTATTATATATAAGCCAGTAATTATATACTTTTATTTTAACATTTTATAAATTATTATTTTTGAGACTATAGGCTCAAAAATATTTTCTAATGACCTTAGGCATTAGAAAACGACGAACTACTTTAGTGTGAGACGAAACTGAAAGAGAATCTATTTTTTAGACTCTCTTTCTTTATATTCCTCTAGTGTTAGATTATTATTATAAATATAACTAGCTATATTTCCTACATATCTTATATGCCATGGTTCATAACTATATTTTGTTATATCTTCTTTTCCTTCAGGGTATCTTAATATAAAGCCATATCTATAACAATTTTGATGAACCCATTTAGTTTCTAATAATTCTTCTATTTCATGTTCTATGTAACACTTTTCATCTTTATATATACAAAAATCTACGGCTAATCCTGTTTGATGTTCTGATTTACCTGGTTCTGCTATTCTTGTGATAGCATAAGTAAATCCTTTTTCTTCAAGTAATTTATTATATATTTTTTCTTGATAATCATAATCACGATATCCACTTTCTATATCTATGTGATATCCATATCTTAAAGCATCTTGTTTCATTCTATCAAAAGCATTCTTTGTTTCTCTATCTATTAATATGCCATCTTTGTAACTACTACTAGCTTCTACTAAAGTACTTGGTATATGTGCTCTTGGCAGGGGATTATCTTTATTTACTAAAATATTATAATCCATACGTACCTCCAATATAATATATGCTATAAAAAGAGAAGAGAGACTACTTTAGTTTATCTATCTTCTTATTTAAATTACTTATCTTATTATTTAACTGTTTTATTTCTGACTCTAATTCTTCTTTTTGACTATTTAGATTTTCGTTATTTAGTTTGGCTATATCATAACTTTTTTTTAAGTTATTTAGGTTATCTATTTCTTTTTTTAATTCTTTGTATTCTTTTAAATAGTTTTCTAACTCTTTATTTTTATTATTTAGAGTTATGTTATTATATAAAGTAATTATTAGTATAGTGAATACTCCTATAAAAGAGATAGTTCCTATTATTTTAAATATTTTATTTTTCATTAGTAGTATAAGGCCTTCTTTCCAAAGTAATTATATCTTTCTCTAAATAGTGATAATGACTGATATTTTATTTTTCCACCGATTGGGTCAGATATTATTATTTTATCAGTAGTATAACCAATTATGACTACAGCATGCTCTCCCGATTTCCAATATATGGTTTCTCCTGTTGGTTCATATATCCATGATGTTGATATGTGTGGTGTGGATAATCCTATAGATGTCCAGGCTAGTACTGGTCTACCTGATTTTACTATTTTTAATATTTCATCAAAGGAACTACCAGTAGCATTTATTATTCCTGATTTATAGGTACCCGCTACTTTGGCAATAGGTTTTTCATAGACGCCATAAGAGTTTTGGGTTCTTGGGTCTCCGATAAACTCTAGTTCAGGATTGCCACCATAGGTAACATCATTCTTGATATATGGTGTCTTCCCTTTTTCTAACTTATTTATAACATCATTAGGAGTTACTGATACACCATAATATTTTAATAGAATCGTTAGTGCAACGGATTCGCAACCTGTTGGATAGTCAGGATACTGATTAATTGTAGGGACTCCTGTTATATAGGCAGAATTTTTTTCTTCATACTCTTTGGCTAATCTATTATATTCTGCTTCAAGAGTGGTAATGTTACCTTCAAGACCTACAATCTGTTCTTCAAGAGAAGATATGCTATCTTGCAGTTCTTTACTTTTATCTTCTTCTTTGGTAATTAGCTGTTCAATGTCTTCGACTTTGAATGTAGTAGTGGAAAATAGCTCTTCAACTTTTTCTCTTGCTTCTTCCTCTTCTTTATATACCGAATCTAATGATACTTTACCATCTTCAATTAGATTATTTTGTTTTAATTCTTCAAGAGTAGTATTATTGGAAATAATTAGGTTTTTGTTATCTTGATGTAATACTACTATTTCAATAATTATAGTAATTGAAAATATGATAAGTAATATTTTTTTCATAGTAACTCCTTTTTATATTTTCTTGATATTTGGATGACCTTTCATTAGTTTTCTTATACCTGTTGGATGCGGAAAGGCTACGGTTAGGATCGATTTATCTACTCCTATTACGACGCCTTCACCAAACTCAGTATGAACAATATGTTCTCCTACTGTGTATTCGGCGTTTTTATCAATTTTTTTCTTGATATTTGATACCATCTTAGTAAGTGGTTTTATTCCTTCTACTTCAATATATTCTTTATCTATTTCATTTATAAATCTACTTGGCATATTTCTATTGGTATTTCCAAATAACATACGAGTATCAGCAGATGTTATATAAAGTTTTTTCTTGGCTCTGGTAATGGCTACATAGCATAGTCTACGCTCTTCTTCAATAGCGGAATTGCTTCCGTCATTGATAGCATTATAATGTGGGAATATTCCTTCTTCCATACCAACGATAAAGACATAATCAAACTCTAGTCCTTTTACAGAGTGAACTGTCATTAAACTTACTCTTCCATCACTATCTTGGTGTTCAGTTATATCACTAACTAAGGATATTTCTTCAAGAAAGTCCTCTAGGCTTGCTGAACCAAATTCTTCTTCATAACTCTTGGTAACCCCTTTAAACTCGTTTAAGTTTTCTAGTCTTATTTCATCTTCGAGTAATTTAGAACTTTCTAATTCTTTTCTTATACCACTTTTATCTAGAATGTCATCGACTAATTCAGTAAGTGACATTTTCTCACTATCTTTAGTTAGTTCTTCAATTAGTTCTTTAAAAGTTAATTCTTTACCTGTAGTAATGGCTTCATAGATTGAAATACCGGCATCTTCCGCTAATGAGGTTAGGTTATCAATTGTTTTTTCACCAATCCCTCTTTTTGGAGTATTGATTATTCTAAGCAGACTTACATCATCTTTATGATTATTTATTAATCTTAGATAACATAATAAGTCTTTTATTTCTTTTCTATTATAGAAATAGAAACTTCCTACTACTCGATATTTGATATTCTTTTTTAGTAGTTCCTCTTCGATAGTTCTTGACTGAGCATTGGTACGATATAGAACCGCTATAGCTTCTTCTTTAACACCTTTTGATATTAAATCTTTTATTTCTCCTACGACAAAGGAAGCTTCTTCTTTCTCTGTTGATACTTTTTTATATTTTATTTTATCTCCTTCTTCGTTATTACTCCATAAGTTTTTATCTTTTCTTTCTCTATTATTTTTTATAACGCTATTAGCGGCATTTAAGATGTTTTTAGTAGAACGATAGTTTTCTTCAAGTAATATTGTTTTGGCTTCAGGATAGTCTTTTTCAAAGTTTAAGATATTTTTATAATTGGCTCCACGAAAAGCATATATGGCTTGGTCATTATCTCCTACTACAAAGATATTACGATATTTAGATGATAGTAGTCTACTGAAGGTATATTGAGCTTCATTTGTATCCTGATATTCATCTATTAATATATATTTATATCTTTCTTGATAGTCATTTAAGACATTTGGATAGTTTTTAAATAATTTTATTGGTAATATTAGTAAATCGTCAAAGTCTACAGAGTTTCCTTGTTTTAATTTTTTTTGATATGTTTTATATACTTCTACTACTTTATGATCAAATTCTATTTTAGAGAATTTTTCTACATCCATCATTTCGTTTTTAGCAGAACTTATTTTATTCTTTATTTCTCTAGGATTATAGTATTCTTTACTCATATTTAGGTCTTTCATTATTTTTTTAATAATAGTTAAGACATCATCACTATCTATGATAGTAAAGTTTCTTTCATATCCTAATAGGCTATAGTTTTCTTTTAGTATTCTAAGCCCTAAAGAGTGAAATGTTGATATTTGTATATTATTAGCAGTACTTCCTATTAGGGATACTACTCTATCTTTCATTTCTTTGGCAGCTTTATTAGTAAAGGTTATTGCTAATATGTTATATGGACTTATTCCATTTTCTATTAAATTTGCTATTCTACTAGTTAGTACTTTGGTCTTTCCAGAACCTGCTCCTGCGAGTACTAACATTGGTCCATTTATATGATTAACAGCTTCTTGCTGATTCTTATTTAATTCTAAAACTTTCATCTTGTCTACCTCATCTTTCTTTACTTCATTTTATCATATTTTGATAATATAGTGAAGTAAAGATAGGAATATTTTTTTATTTTATTTACACTATAGCCTAGGTCTATAGTGTGTCATTTATAGCCTGTAGTCTATAAATGATATATCTACATATCTATTATATATAAGCCAGATATGATAACTTAGATATCGATGATGATTAATACTATTTATTTCAAAAATATAATGTTTTAATCACAATTCGGTTATTTGTGAATTTTATAATAACTATAATATACTTAAAATCAGAGACTACTAATAGGCTCTGATTTTCTATAGAAAGACTTATTAAGGCTTTCTATAGCAGTACCGAGACCTTAGGCTCGGACTGAACAAAAAGAAAGAAGGAATTATTTTTTCTTTCCTTTGAATAATTTAACTATGAATTTTATAATTTTATCTAATAACCATAATAAGGGATTTTCTCTATCTTGTACTGGTAATTCTATTTCATTATCTTTATCTTTGTTATCATCTTTAGTATTATCTTCTTCTTTAGTGTTATCTTTATTTATATCGTCATTATTATCTTCTTTTGGTTCTTCTGGTACTGAAGGCTCATCCGGTACTATAGGTTCTTCAGTAGTAAACTTACTATATTCATCTGTCCAAGCAGCATCATAATAAGAATTAGTGTCTCCTAGTGCCATGTATAAACCTTTATTATAATGATATTTTTTAACTACCGACTTTGTATCTTTCTTTAAAAGCATTAGTCCACCACCATAACCTGCAGTCTCATGTAAATATAAATCCTCTTTATTGTATAGTATCTCTCCTACTATAAAAGGTCTTGCTCTTGTTTCTGATAATTTATCTTTTATCATATTAATAAATCTATCCCAACCTAAATCTAATGTTCTATGTGGACAATATTTATTTGTATAATCCTGATGCTTTGTTATTTTATCTATATCCCAATTATATCTATTTAATATATCTACGATTAAGTCTACTGCATTCTCTTCGGCCTTAATAAAGCGATCTCCTCCTGATTTGGAATAACATATTTCTATAGCTATTCCTTCTCTATTTCCTTTACCATTGCCATCACTAGCATGCCAACCATTTCTATTTTCAGGAAGTCCCTGTACTATTTCTTTATCATCTACTGCATAATGGAACGATGTTTCATAGTCATTATTTGTCATATAGCTTATTTCATTTCTAGCAGTAGCATCATTGGCGGTATTATGTACTACTATTCTAGTAGGAGTCATTTCATAAGGGCATTTTAGATAATATCTACTTTCTGGTACTATTTTTTTTACAATATTAACCATTTTTACCCTCCTTTATCAGTTTTTCTATATTATGAATAAGATTGTATCCTGTTTCGGCAAATAGACCACTCAATGTTATTGCTAAATTAAAGTCTTTGGTTATTATGAAATAAAATATTGATACGCATAATCCTATGACGATATTTTGTATTATTATTAGGTTATTATTTATATAAGGACATCTCTTTGATATAAATCCCAATATCCATGTTAAGGTCATGGTTAATAATGTTACCATTAATTCTGTATTTTCTGTTATGAAATTCATTCATCTCACCTCTATTCATAATCACTTTATTATATGAGGTGAAATTTTTTAGCATAATAAAGTTAGTCTAAAAGAAAAAAGAAAGCTTTAACTTTCTTTAATATTTATATAAACTATCTGTAGCCACTGCATTTAGAGTCTGATCTGCGAAGATATTTTTCTTATAGGCAAAATAGGCTGCCGCTGCTATCATAGTGGCATTATCTGTACAATATTGTATTCTTGGTATTGATAAGTTAATATTGTTTTCTTTGCAGTCTTTTTCTAATCTTTCTCTTAGACCTGCATTAGCGGATACTCCTCCCGCTACTATAAGATTATTTACATGATATTCTTTTAAGGCATGCATAGTCTTCTTAGCTATTACCTCGGTAACATTATGTTGGAAAGTAGCACATAAATCTTCTTTATTTATGGTATTTCCTCTTTGATTTTCGTTATGTACTAGATTAATAACTGCTGACTTAATACCACTGAAACTAAAGTTATATGTTTTATCATTTAATGGTAATGGTAAGTCATAGGTTACTTTACCTTGATGAGCTAGTTTGTCTACTTTTGGACCACCTGGATATTCTAATCCGATTACTTTGGCTACCTTATCATAGCACTCACCAACAGCATCATCTAAAGTACCTCCTATTCGTTCAAAGGAATAGTCTTCTTTCATATAAACTAATTCGGTATGGCCACCACTTACTACTAAAGCTATTAGGGGAAACTGTAATCTTCCTTCTAAATTGTTAGCATAGATATGTCCCGCTATATGATGAACTGGTACTAATGGTTTTCCTGTTACTAAGGCCATTGTTTTAGCGGCCTGTACTCCTATTAATAGACTTCCTATTAGTCCTGGGCCATATGTCACCGCTATGGCAGTTATATCATTCATAGTTAGATTAGTCTTACTTAATAATTCTTCAAGGACTATTGTTATATTTTCTATATGATTTCTACTTGCTATTTCTGGTACTACTCCACCATAGTTTTTATGAATATCTATTTGACTTAGTACTACAGTGGCTATTTCTTCAGAGCCATTTTTTACTATACTCATACTTGTTTCATCACAACTTGACTCTATTCCAAGTATATATACATCTTTCATTTACATCACCTGTTTTTCCATAAGTATTGCGTCTTCATCTCCATAATAGTATTTTCTTAAGGCTACCTCACGAAAACCAAACTTCTTATAAAGATTTATTGCTCTACTATTACTTACTCTTACTTCAAGAGTTATATTTATTACTTTATGATGGATGGCTTCGGATACTAGGTAACTCATTAATTTGGTTCCTATTCCTCTACTGCGATACTTTTCTTTTACAAGAATATTATCTACTTCCATTCTTTCATATATTAGAGAGTATTTTAATTCTCCTAGTACATTATTATCTTCTATATACTGAATTTCTTTAGAAAAGGGATTATCATTATTAACTACTTCTTTTATCATTTTTTTCCATAGCCTCGGGTAATTTTAAATATACTGGATTTACTGCATGCGGATTAATACTAGGAAGATTCTTAGCATATTTAATTATCTCTTCAATATCATAATCATCTGCTTCGGTTACTAAGACTGGATTATATTTTTCTTTTAACTCATCTATTCTATCTATATTGTTAAACTCTTCAGTAATGGTATTATACTCTTTATCGTATAATCCTATGTAATAGTTACCGTGTTTGGCATCTATAGTGGATAGAAAATAATCTCCAGTAAAACCTAATACTCTTATTTTTAAGGATGTTATCTCTTTTATGTTTATTTTTAGAAGATAAGCATACATCTTGGCTATTGTTACTCCTATTCTTATGCCGGTAAATGATCCTGGGCCATTTACAACCACTATTTCATTTACATCATTTGGCTCTAAGTTATTTTCTTTTAAAATATCTTCGATGAATTTTGTAGTATATATAGAATGTTCTTTAGGACTGGTATTTTTGATATTAGATAAAATTTTTCCTTCTTTTACTAAGGCAATAGATACATCGGATAGTGATGTATCTATGAATAAGCTTATCATATTATGGCCTCACAAATATTAGTATATTTTTCTCCATATGGAGTTAGTATTAATACTCTTGTGTTTTCTCCTGTTATTTTTATCTTTATATCTAATCTTTCTGGAGGTAGGATATCTTTAATCATATCAGCCCACTCAATAATGGTTACTCCTCCCTTGTCAAAATACTCTTCTATTCCTATGTCTTCTTTTGAATCCTCTAGTCTATATACATCCATATGATATAGTGGTAATTCACCAACATATTCTTTTATAATTGTAAATGTAGGTGAAGTTATCTCATCTATTCCCATGGCATGAGCAAAGCCTTTAGTAAATAGTGTCTTACCACTACCAAGGTCTCCATTTAAACATATAACCATATTAGGAAATTTTTCTGATTCGATATTTTGTGCTACTGCAATTGTCTCATTTTCATCATGAGTAATTATTTTGTATTCTTCCATTTTAATCACCTTTCTTTGTCTATTTAATTATATCAAATACCTAGAGTAAATTACAATAGTTTTTTAGTAAATAATTAAAGATAGACAAAAATCTACCTTTAGTTATATTTATTTTATTTTCAGGATTTTTTTCATTCCTTCTTCTTTAAGTACACCTTTACTTAGCTTGGCTAATCTATTATAAAAGGTACTTAACTGAATATAGTTTTTGCAGGTATATGGGTCTCCTAGTGTTATGTTTATGGAATCTTTATTGTCTTTATCACTAACTATATCTTTTGATATAGTTATGTCGGCATAGTCTTCGGTAATACTTATATGTATGCTACTTTTTTCTTTATTATATTCTGCTGATAGAACTGTATCATAAGGTAGTGATGAAGATAGTAATTTAACTATCTGATATAAATCTTCATTATTTTTTTTGAATACTAATAAGTTTATACTTTTATTTAATTTGGTAGAATAGTTATTGCTTTCTTTTTCATAAGCAAATAATTTGAATTCAGGAAAAGTTTTACTACCTGCGATAAACATTTTTATAAGTATAACTGGTTCTTTATTATATTCTGTAACTATAAAATAGCCTGGACCAAAATAGTTTTCATCATATAGCACATAAATATTGGTTAACTTTTCCATATAATTATGCTGACTGCAGCAATAGTTTTCGCCATGATCAATTCCTAGAGAGCAGTCCCCAGTAAGAGGTCTATTTAGATCCTCTTCATCATAATTTTTTTCTTTTATTTGAGCTAGTTCTTCTTCTTCAGTAATACACCATTCACAGTTTCCACAACATTTCATAAATATTAACACCTCGGCATATATAATAACAGATTTTTCTATTAAACGCAAGAAAAAAGTACTATGACAAGTACTTATTCATTTTATTTAATATTTCTTCTTTATCTGATGATTTTATTATGTAATCAGTAAATCCTTCCTGTAAATAACTATCATCATAATCATATTTATTATCTTTTGTTAATAATATTACTTTGATATTAAAGTTTCTTATTTCTAATAATTTTCGCATAATTATATGTCCATTTTGTGGTTCTAACTCTTCATCTAATAATATTAAGTCATATTTTTCTTTGTTTCTTATTTTTTCTAATCCTTCTTTTCCTAATTTTACACTAGTTAGTTCAATATTTGTTCCACTTAATATTTTATTAAATAGCTTTTCACTTGATGGACTATCATCTATTAATAATATTTTCTTTTTATCATAAATATTATCGTATTTATTTATATCTGTATCTATGGTGTCATACTTTTGATCTAATATTATTTTCATAGTAGTACCACTTCCATAACTACTACTTGGTACGATTGTTCCATTCATTAGTGTTATTAGTCTTTTAGCATTATATAAGTTATTATTTAGATTATGATTATCTTCTCTTTCTTGTTTCTTTGTGAATATTTTATTTATGTCTTCGGCTTTCATTCCGATTCCAGAGTCTTCGACTGATATTATTAATCTAACTATATCCCCTTTTATAATAGTATTTATATTAAACTCTATATATCCATTATTGGTATATTTAATACTATTATCTAATATTATAGTTAATACTTTCTTTAGATTTATTCCATCACCATATAAATATTCTGGTATATCACTGGCTATGCTTACTCTAAAGTCTAGGTTTTTATTTTGAGCTTTGGGCTTGTATATTCCTACAAGTTCTTTTAACAATCTTTTTATATTATATTTTTCATTATATATTCTAACACTAGCACTATCAATACTTGATATATCTAATATTTCATTTGTCATAGTAGTAAATTTAGCTGTACTTCCCTTAATATTTCTAGCAGAATTGTTTATTTCTTCAATATCAATTTTTTTATTATCTGTTTCATCTAATATGTTATCTGTTTCTCTATCAATATCTTTAGTTATACCTCTTATCTCATTTGTCATATTATACAAAAATAGTGTTTTTTCTTCATTAGCATTGTCGCTTATTACCTTAGCTTTATGGACTTCATCTAACATTTTCATATCAGGGTTTTCAATGGTAAAGTACATAATATAACACATTAAAGCCAATATTAAGTCATATATAATCATTCCAGGAATTAATAGTGAAAAGAAATATAGTATTACCAAAAGTAAGAATACTATAAAGATTGGTAAATATCTTTTATCTAATTTTTTAATATTTGTCAGTGCCACTAGTAAAGAGCATGTTAGCATTATTGCTACCATTGCATACCCAAGCATTGTTGTTGCACCTGTTACATTAGTAGCAACTTTGGCATCTACTAGTTCGATATTTGTGAATAACATTATTACTGAGAATACAATATTTGCTATGATTAAGATTGTTGATATCTTTTTAGGGTTTTTTCTTACTTTATCATAAGTTATTAATAACGTATAAAAGAATAAACTTGAAAAGATAACTGAAAATAAGGCTGATAGTATTTTATTTAAATAATTAAGCAAAGTATAATAATTATTAACAATACTTTCAAATGTATTTGCAGAGCATATTATATGTATTACTGTATCTATAGTCGCTACAATCAGTGATGATATTAATATTACTTTATATGGCTTATTTTCTTCTAAATCTGCACGTTTTTTTGAAAAATATACAATGTTTAGTATTAAAATAAAGATTAACGATACTAAAGGTATTTCAAATTCTAATGACATTTTTATCACCTATCTTCATTAAAATTATAGCATATTGCATATAAAAAGAAAAGATTTTTTTCTTTTCTTTACTATCTTTTTAATGGACCCTTTTTTAGCATATAAGCTTTGAAATCATATTTTTCCTCTTCTTCTTTATCATATAGCCATTTAAATAGATGTGCATTTTCTTCCGTAACTACATCCTCTGGGCGTATTATATTCTTAGGTTTATAGACAGTTAATTCTTCAGTGATTGCATCAGCAAATTCTTTAGGATCTGTTGGCCATTCTGTTTTATATTTAAAATATTCTTGTCTTCTCTCTTCTAAAAAAAGCTCACGATAATTTTCAGGAAGTTCCGCTCTTTTTATTGGTACAGAATATTCTTTTATCTGCTCAAACATTAATGTAGCCATTGAATCTCTTATCTCTTCATTTGCTTCTTCTTTGCTATATTGATAAGATTGTAATGGATTACCAAAACTTACATGAATGGTATTTGTTTCTGGTACTAAAAAGTTAGATAATGGTACTACTTCTATACCAGTTTCTGCTGATAACTTATAGGCTCCAGAGAATATAGGCTGCTCTAATAGATTTTCAGTATTATTCCATCCACCTGCAGGATATATTAAAACACTTACTCCTTGTTCTAATAACCATTTCATTATTTTTAAAGATTCTTTTCTACTATTTTGATCTCTTCTATCAACATAAACAATACCATTTATCCATGCGCCATACATTTTTAAATTATGTTCTAATTGGTATGTTGTTCCTATTAGTGCATATGTTTGCCTATCTAGTGCTCTTAAGTTAGTTATTATATCTTCAGAATGATAATGAGTAGATACAAATATATAAGGTTTATTTTTTTCTAACACATCCTTTGGGCTCTTACCATCATCTATGATCATTTTGCCTTTGGTAGCCACCTTAAGAACACCTTTTAATGGCGCTCTAACTACTTTTCTTGGTATTAATTCTTTTCTACTATAATCCTCTAATTTTTTATTTTCTAAATATTCTAATCCTGTATTCATATTACTCCCTCAAAAATCAGCATTAGTGTACCACAAAAGTGCTTATTTTTCAAGTATTTTTACCAAAATCGTTCTTGATAGAGACCTAGGCTCTATCAAGCCTCCTTGAGACCTTAGGCTCAAGGGGATACAAAAAAAGAAGTAACTATTTACTTTCTTCAAGTGTTACTTCTGTCTTTAATTCTTTACCATTTCTATTATATGTAACTGTTATTTTATCTCCAGGAGAGTGTTTATATAGTTCATATCTTAATTTAGCTACTGATGATATATCATCATTTTCAATCTTAGTGATTATATCACCTTTCTTAATACCTGCTTTATCTGCTGGTGAGTTAGATTCAACATCCACTACTGCTACTCCGGCTTTAACATTATCAGGTATAGTTATTTTAGCCTGCCATAAGTAATAACTATTAGTTATGTCTAGCATACTAACACCAATGTACGGTCTCTTTATACTTCCACCTTTTTCTATTGTTTCAGCATAGTATAGAGCATCTTCAATTGGTATTGCAAATCCCATTCCTTCAACACTATAACTTGATGTACCACTGGTTTCTTGAGTTAATTTTAATGAGTTAACACCAATTACTTCACCATTAACATTACATAATGGTCCACCACTGTTACCAGGATTTAAGGCTGTATCAGTTTGTAATACTTTCATATAGTAATCACTAGTAGTTCCATTTAAACTCACTTCTACTAATCTATCTTTTCCTGATAGTATTCCTTTAGTTACTGTACCGCTATAGGTATCTCCTAGAGGAGCACCTACTGCAAATACTGTGTCTCCTAATTTCATATTTTCTGTGTTTCCTAGTGTTGCTACTTGCTTTATACTTGAAGTAGATACTGTTAATACTGCTATATCAGCATATGTATCTCCTCCTAGTATTTTAGTATCTGCTGAGGTACCATCACTAAAGATTACTTTAGCAGAACCTCCACCTGATACAACATGATTATTAGTCATTATATAAGATGTCGATCCATCTGTTTTATATACAAAGCCTGTACCTGTTGATACCAATGTTTCTCCTTTATAACTAGCCACTACTACAGTAGCATCATATACTTTATCAACTGCTGCTGATATACTATTTTCATTTATTGTATAATTTCCTCCACTACCAGAAGTTAATATTGTTCCATGGTCTAATTGCTTTATAACTAAATATGACCAAGCTGCTCCTCCTATAAAAGCTACAAATACTAGTAATGGTATTAATATTTTATTTTTTTTCATTTATTATCACCTTCCTATTATATCTATGTAATCTTTTGGGAATCCCATTCTATCTAATATTTTATTTATTGGTATGATATCTATTCTGCCATCTAGTAATTCTATCTCATATTCTACTTCTTTCATCATCAGTCTAAAATTACTTTCATTAAGTAGTATTTTAAAGATAATTATTACTGCGAATAAGTCATTCTTACCATAAATGTATTCACCATCCATCTTTGGTATATTCATATATTCATGATATTCGGTATCTGGTACTACTCTTTCGGTACGATGTTCAAATACAATATCTTCATGAGCACATAGATTACGATAGTTAGATAATATTACTAAAATATCCTCAAGGACTGATGGCGTAGTATTAAATACTTCCGCTATTTCTATTTTATCTTCTTCTCTTAATATTGTATATAGTTCACAAACAATACCGAACGATAATACTTTTACTAATACCCACATTGGTATATAACCATAGTTATTCATATAGTGCATAGTGGCAGCGTGGGTACCAACATTTATTCTTATTTGTCTTTTCATTTTATCTATTAAATCGTGCACTCTTCGCGATTTGCTATGGTCATTTGTAAAGTTCTTAGGATTTAAATAGTCCTTCTCTTTATAACCATATTTTTTAGATAGTTGATATGATAGAACGGATTTTAATTGATTTTCGATAACTAAAACATTTTTAAATATTATATTTCTAAAATTCCTATCAAATGTGAATAATGAGTAAACTTCTGAAAATGTTGTACCTGGGATAAATTTTCTTTCTTTAGAAGAGATCATAAACACATGACGGTATCCCATTAAAAAGAAGTAATTTTCTCTCAGCAATATTTCTTTAGCTGTTTCTTCATCTTCAATTATGAGATTCTTTTCTTTCAGTATTTCAATTTGTTCATCTATTGTTTTAAAATTCTTTTCCATTTGTACTCATCCCCATTATTCTGTAATAAAGTATACCATAGATTTGAAAAAATTGATATATATTTTTGATAAAAAATGATATAATTATTTAGGAGGCGATAAAATGCCAAGTTCAGTGACGCATAGTTATTTTGCTAGTGATATATATAATAAATTTAAAAATAAAAGTAAGATTAATTTGAATTATTTAAAGGTCTTTGGACAAGGTCCTGACCCTTATTTTTTTTATGATTTTCATCTTTCTAGAAAGGCTAAAGAAGTACACAAAATCAACACTTCTATGCAGCATAGTCTAGTTAATAAACATTTTGTTACACTAATTAATTATATTAATAAAATGAATTATAATGATAATGTTATGGTTATGTCTTATTTATATGGACAAATATGTCATTTTATTCTTGATAGTACTATTCATCCTTTTACTATATATATGTCTGGTAGATATGATGAAAAAGATAAGAATACTTATAAATATAATGGTATGCACGAAAAGATGGAATACTATACAGATATATATCTTATTTATCAGAGAGAAAATATTATGCCAAAAAAATATAAAGTATATAATGAAATATTTAAATTTGATGAATTTAATGATGAACTAAAGGATACTATTGATAAAGTTGTTAAAGAGGTATATAGCTATGATAATGTCAGTACTATTTATTATAAGTGTTTAAAGGATATGAAGAAATTTTATCATATATTTAATTATGATAGATTTGGAGTAAAAAAGAGCGTTTATTCTATTATGGATGCAGTATGTGGTGATAAGGTTGTTAAGAAGAAAGAATTATCCTTTGATGTTAATCCTAATAGTCATTTAGAATATTTAAATCTTGATAATAATATCTGGAAGCATCCATGTACTGGTGAAGAATTTAGTTATTCCTTTTTTGATTTATATGATATGGCTTTAGTTAAAACTGTCAAAATTATTAATGAAGTTGATAAAATGTTAAATGATAAAAAAATAGATAATAAAAGAATAGAAAAATTATTTGGTAATCTCGATTATGGTACTGGCATGGACTGTGATTTGGAGATGGAATATAAATATTTTAAATATTAAAAAAGAATATACTCTATACAATTTAATTATTATTGTAGTTTAAAGTATATTCCTTTTTTTATTAATATATTGGATGATGTATAATCTAATGGTACATATCCTTTTTTTAGTAAGTCTTCAATTACTATCATATTATAGTTTGCTGCGAATAAAAGATTTATTAAAAATAACATGGCAACTGTTAGTAATATACCTAATTTGAATGGTATAAATGTCATTATTAATGCTGATACCGCTACCTCTGTTAGGAGCATAATATAATACATTTTATAGTTTTTCTTTTTTAGTGGATATAGAAATCCTAAATATAACATTTCTTTTACAAAGCCATAATCACATTCTACTGGAGGTGTATATTCGTCATATTTTAGATATATCTTTTGCATACTATCACCTATTATGAGTATATACTATTTTTGACTTTTTTGAAAGTGTTTTTTATTTTTTTTGGAAATAAATTTCTATGGAATCTGAGATTGATGATATTAATTTATCTTGATACTCTTTGTTTCGCAATAAATAACTATCATTTGAATTGGAAATAAAGCCTGCTTCAATAAGAACTCCTGGTGATGTTATGTGTTTATACATATAGTAGGTATTATCTTTTTTTATTTCTCTTACATTAGACATATTCTTTCTTAAATGGTTTGTTATTGTTTCGGCGATTAGTTTGTTTTCTTCGCTTTTAGTAGTATAAAATACTTGAAGTCCTCTCCATGATGAATTTGTTACAGAATTTAAATGAATTGATATATACATATTAGGAGATATTTTATTTATGTATTTGGCTCTGTTATAAAGATCACTTCTTTTTCTATTAACAGTAGTTGTGGATAAGTCCTTATCATCCTCTCTTGTTAGATAGATAGTGGCTCCGCGAGAAACTAACTCTTTTTCTAGTTTTCTTGTTAATATTAGATTTAAATCTTTTTCTATTATTTGATTACCAGTGGCACCAGCATCAACACCCCCATGACCCGAGTCTAAAATTATTACCTTACCTAACAAATTCATACTATTTACACTAGCAGTTACTTTAGGAAGAGTTATTGTTATAAGAAAAAAGCATATTAATATTAATAGTTTATATTTATTCATATTACACCTATTAATATATATGCTTTTTATTATTCAAAATAACTATCTCCGATAAATTCTCTTAGTATTGATGTTTTTGGTACTGATTCACTTGGAATTGGTAAAACAAATTTTAATAGTTCTATAAGCCTTTGAGCTGTTTGATATTCTGGATCATCTTCTTTTATAGAAAATAATAAAGGTTCTGCATATGTTTTTAGGACTGATAGTTCATAGGCTAGACTGGTATTAAATAAAGCATCTGCATTATCTTGATATGGAAAGACATGTTTCTCTTCTCCACTTCTAACTTTCATCCAAGTACCAAGTGTTACTGATGGAGAATATCCTCTCGTTCTATTATCTCTTACCATTCTTCTTAATAATCTTAAATCTGTCATACTTATTCTATTATCATTATCTATATTTAGGTAAGTTAATGGGCTTACATATATTTTAAATTTCTTTTTCTTTGGAATGTTGGTTAATAATTCTTCGTTTAAGGCGTGTAATCCTTCAATTATTAAGATGTCGTTTTCTTTTAGCTGAACTGTTCTTTTATACTCTTTTTTGCCATCAATGAAATTAAATGTTGGAACTACAACTTTTGTACCTTTTAGTAATTTACTTATTTGACTATCAAATAGTTTTATATCTACCGCTGTTATTGATTCGAAGTCTGGTTTTCCATCTTCTCCTAGTGGGGTTTCCGCTCTTTCATGGAAATAATCATCTAATGATAAATGAGTTGGATTTAGTCCTAGACTTTTTAAATATAATGATAGTTTCATAGCACTAGTAGTTTTTCCTGAACTTGATGGTCCTGATAATAATATTATTTTATAGTCTTCTTTGTTTAGAACTATCTGCTCTGCTATACTAAGTAATTTATAGTCTTGCATTATTTCTGATAGCTGAATGATATCTGCTGGTTTATTACTGGTTATATAGTCATTTAACTCTCCAATATTATTTATATTTAAATTGTTACCCCATGCTGAGTATTCTTCAAGAGTATTGAAATAGTTAGTATGATGGGTATATCTTTTTACTTTTTTATTATCATATATTGATGGAAAACGTACTACTATTCCTTTATCTTTTATTAATGATAAATCAAAGTATTTTAGTACTCCTGTTGATGATGGAAGATCTCCTACTATATAATTATAGTTTTCATCTAGTTTATATAATGATACATATTTTGATGTATCATAAAATAATGTTTTAGCTTTATCTTCTCTTTTGATACTTTTAAAATATTCTATTGCTTCGTACTTTGTTGTATCCATTTTGGTAAATGGAATGTTTTTAGAGACTATTTCTTTCATTTGTTTTTTTATTTCTAACACATCTTTATCTTCTACTTTTTTATCTATCTTACAGAATATTCCTTTATCAATAGAATGTTTTACTATTACTTTGGTATCTTTTTCTAAAATATTATTAGTAACATAGACAAATAAATATAATAGTCCTCTTTCATAGATTCTATTTCCTTCAAGAGTATTTATGTCATATATTTGTAGTGTACCATTCTTTTTAAGTTCTGTTTCTAAATCCACTTTTTTATTGTTATACTTTATTAATATGGCATCTTCTCTTTCTTCTTTAGACATTTTATTTAATATTTCTTTTACTTTTATACCCTTTACATATTCTTCTTTTTTTCCATTATTTAATGTTATTATTATTGTTTGCATGTACTTCCTCCTTCTACTTTATAATTTAATTATACCATATAAGTGCATTTTTTGTCATACTTTTTTAGGTATATTAAACTACATTATATATTATACTATTTGTAGGTGATAAATATGAACTTAGTTCCAACTATTATTGAGAAGAATGAAACGGGAGAAAGAGCTTATGATATCTATTCTAGATTACTTAAAGATAGAATTATTATATTAAATGGAGAAATTACAGATAATAGTTCTAATATAGTGGTAGCACAACTGCTATATCTGGATAGTTTAAATAATGATGATATTAGTCTATATATTAATTCTCCTGGTGGTTCTATTACAGCAGGGATGGCTATATTTGATACGATGAATTTTATTAAAAGTGATATATCCACAATATGTGTTGGTATGGCGGCTTCAATGGCGGCATTTCTATTATCTTCTGGAGAAAAAGGCAAGAGATATATTCTTCCTAATGCAGAAGTTATGATTCATCAGCCTTTGGGAGGGGTGCAAGGACAAGCAACTGAAATTAAAATAGCTGCTGAAAGAATATTGAAATTAAAGAAGAAACTTAATAAGATCCTTTCTGATAATACTGGTAAAGATATCGATACTATTGACAATGATACGGAAAGAGATTATTTTATGGATAGTGATGAGGCACTAAATTATGGTATTGTTGATAAGGTATTAAAAAAAGCTAGCTGATGCTAACTTTTTTATTGTACTTTAGTATTTCCTGTTTTGGTATATCCTTCAACATAATTATCTGCTGACCAAATTACGTCTCTATTTTTTTGAATATATCTATAATAAGTAATGGTATCATAACTTCCTTCTGGTTTAGTTGTTACTATGTCTCCTGAATTAAATTTTATGGTAATCTTAATTGGAACTAAATACTTATCTTTAATATTTTTAATACCCTCTAGTGATTTTATGTTTACTTTTACATTTATGTAGAATGTTCCTTTATAATAATATGGTGTTAACTTGTAAGTAAAGTTATTTTCTTTTAATGAATATTCTTTAATATTATCTATATTTAAACTGCTATCTTTTACCACTGATATACTCTTATCAGAAGCAAATTCTTTTTCATCATTATAATAAGAAGATTCCTTAATAGTAGTAAAGTAGTATTTACTATTTGGTACATCATTTAATTTTAATCTATATTCAATAGTGTTATCTTTAATATCTTTTTTATTTATTATTCCTAATGAGTAATATGTTTTTTCGGCAGTGGCATAATATTTATATTTATTTTCAATATTATCCCCTGTTTTATTACCTTTCATCCACTTGGTATATGTTTTCCATTCTTTTACATATTCGTAATAGGTAACTCCAGTACTTTTATTACTATTGTTAGTACTATTATTACCATCGGTATTATTATTTTTTGTATCATTATTCTTGGTGTTATTATTTTTAGTATCAGTAGTGCAGTTTTTGCAATCATTAAAACTGAACTTTCTAGTAATGGTGTTTTTCTCTTTACCACACTCTAATCTTGTTTCTACCTCATAGTTATCTTTCTTTCTAGTAATTTTTGAATAACTATCTTTTGTATCACATTTTCCACCTTCACTTGTTTTGACAGATACGATTAATTCTTTTTCTATCATTTCACCAAGTGTCACTTTAATACTTTCTCCTTGTTTAGTAGGTAAGTCTATATCTTTAAAATATTTAACCGCTACTGTTTCCATATTATTGATATTGTTTTTAAATGTATCAGATAATTTATTTCTATTTATTAGTTTTGATACTAACCAAACAATTATTAATATGAAAGCAAATGCTATTACAATTTTAATAAATAGACTTAACCAGTTTATTTTCTTTTCATCTTCCATAACTAAAACCTCCCTTTGGAATTATATTGCTTCAATGAATAATATAATTAAAAATATTATTATGAGAATGATTATCAGTACTATTTGCCGTGCTAGTGTGCTTATTTCTTTTACTAGTTTAATAATCTTGTTATCAAGCATACAATACCTTCCCTAAAATTGCTTCCTATTATAGCATACGACTAGCTAGTTGTCAATATTTAGATGTACTATTGTACAACCATCATTTAGTCCATCAGTATAATACCTTGATACTTCTTTTCTTTTAGAAAGAGTTTCATGTACTGAGGACCTAACTAGTCCTTTTCCCTTTCCATGTATTATTAGTATTTTTTTATTTCTTAATATTATATTATCATTAATAAAATCATTTGTTGCTACTCTAGCTGACTCTATATCATAACCATGTAAATCAATAAATGGTAAATTTTTTATAAATATATCTTCCATAGTTCATTCTCCTCTAGATATATATTATACCAAATATTAGTTATTAATTAAAGTAAAAAGATTACTATTTTGGTAATCTTATTGTTACTTTTGTTCCTACACCCTCTTTTGATGCATATATTAACTCACCATTGTGGGCTTTTATTATCTCATTAGATAAACATACTCCAAGGCCGCTACCATTTAATTTAGTAGTGAAAAACATTGTTTTTAATTGCTTTAGTGTATCTTCACTCATTCCTATACCATCATCTTCAATAATAATATCAATATGTCTTTTATAAATATTGCTTGATATTTCTACTTTACCTTTATCTTTTATTGCTTCAACACTATTTTTTAATACATTAATTAATACTTGTTTTAGTCTTTCATAATCTCCATCAAAATATATTTCTTCATCTTCTCTGTCGTTATAAATTAATTTGATGTTTTTCCTATTTAAAATTATCTTAAATGAATCATAGACATCCTCAAGGAGAAGGTTTAAATCTATTTCAGTCTTAACTATTTTAATTTTATTAAATTCTAGAAAATCTGTTATTATATTTAAACTGCGATTTGCTTCTTCACGTATTATATTTAGATATTTTAATGATTTTTCTTTATTATCAATATTAAACATATCTAGGTAACCTTTAATGACCGCTAGTGGATTTTTTATTTCATGTGTTAATTTGAATAGTGACTCTTTTATCATTTTATCTTTTTCTAATAATTCTATTGATTTATTTAATTCTCTTACTTTTTCTATTATTTTAAATATATACAAAATTACAAATGAAATAAAATAATATATAAATACTAATATTATTAATTCTATGAAACTATTTAGCGTTAAATTCAAATCTTTAAAAAAATATTCAAATGATAAGAAAAAGCCTTGAAGAACTGCAATTGAAAGAATAAAACTCTCTGTACTTAAATTTCTTTTTCTAGCACATAAATATAATATAAAATATGTTAAATACTTTATGGTTACTATTAAGCATATGTTTTTATATATGAAAAAACAATACAAAATATTTATTAGTGCTAAAAGAACTCCTAGTAATGATTTCTTTTTCATTAGTGCAATCACTATTGGTATATTGCAAAACAATAACACCTTACTATTTCCATCTATAATTCCAAATCTAAGACACAAATAGAGAGAACTTATTAGCGCTATACTAAGTAATAAATTATTATAATTCTTATTAATATCATTTTTATAACAAACCAAAACCAGGTACACCAATATTGGAAAAACAATTAATACTGTATTTAAAATTATATCTTCAAAAATTTCTGTGTTCATAATATCCTTCTCTCTAAAAAATATTATACATTTTGTTTTTGTCGAATTTTGTCGAATAATGTCAAAAAAAAGAGCTTTTTGTAAAATTTTGCTCTTTATTTTAATTCATCAATATATTTTTTTATCTTTTTGGCATCATTTCCTAAAATTATTTTTAGTTGATCATCTATTTCTACAACACCTTTTGCTCCTAGTTTGATGATTCCTTCTTTATTTGCTTTTGTTATATCTTTTAGAGTTACTTTAAATCTAGACATATCTACTTCAGTATCTAGGATATTGTCTTTTCCTCCAAGTAATTCAACTAATTTATTAAACTCTAACTTAACATCTTTTTTATTCATTTTAACTATAGCAAGAGCTATTATTAATAATACCACTACAATTACTATATATTGCCATGTGTCCATTTTATCTTTTCACCTCTACTACATTATACTATTTTTTTTTATTTATAACAAGTACTATGCAGTATTTTTATTTTTGTCAGTTTTACTTTTTTATTATTAAAAACAGGTTAACTTTTAGTTAATTATTATATATGTATTCTTACTCATTAATATCTGTATCTATTGATGAGAATAAGTTATAATAATTAAATGATATAATTGAAGCGTGATAAGGTATGAGAAAGAAGTTTTTAAAGAATACCATGAATTGTATTAAGAAAAAATATCCTAACTATGATGATGAAAAGCTTGAAATTATTGAATATGGACTTGAATCTTTGTATATTATGGTTACTAAAACTATTGTTATTTCTTTAATTGCCTTAGTTCTAAATGTATTTAAAGAAATGTTAATAATTATGATACTATATAATATCATCAGAACAACAGCATTTGGTATGCATGCTAAAGAAAGTTGGCAATGTTATATAATATCTATTACACTATTTATTGGTGGAGCGTTACTATTTAAATATATAGATGTTAGTTTCTATGCTAAGGCAATTATTGCCGCTATATCTTATATATTTTTAGTTATTTATGCACCAGCAGATACATATAAGAGACCACTTGTAAATGCTAAAAAAAGAAAAATTTATAAAATTATTACAGTTATTAGCAGTTCTATATTCTTAATATTAATTGTTGTATTAAGAGATAGTAATGTTAGTACTGCACTTAGTTTGGGGCTTTTGGATTCAATGCTTATGATTCATCCACTAACTTATAGGATGTTTCATTTACCATATAATAACTATAAAACTTATAATGAGTCTTATAGTTAATATGAAAAAAATAGTATAAGGAGGGACTGTAGTATTATGTTTACATCATTTTTATCTTGGATTGGTTCTCTAGCTGCCTCAACTGGTTCTAAAGCTTGTTGGGTATGGTTTACTGATGAACCTAAAATGCCAAAATCTTTAATTAAATAACCTTTACAACTTACGAAAAGAACTATGACTATTCATCATAATTCTTTTTATTATCCTTTATTTTTAAACTTTGAATATAAATATTCCCTCTTATTTCATTCTTGGCTTCAAACATATTATTTTCACTTAGTATTTTATTTACTAGTAATAATCCATGGCCCCTATGTTTACCTTTAGTACTAAATGATTCTTTGCCAATTTTATCTAGATTGATTTCATTATTGAATGTATTAGTAATAATTATTTCTATCTTTTCTTTAATTAAATACATTTCTATTCCAAGTTTCTTATCTTCAGATGTAGAACTTGCTTCGATGGCATTATCTAAATATACTCCAATAATTCTAGCTAAATCTTTAAAGTCTTTAGTCTCAATATCTTTTAAGAATGAATTTTCAATCTGTTTAGAAATATTTATTGATACATTTATACCTTTCTTTTCAGCCTCAATAAACTTATAATAGAAAAATCCTTTTAATCCATTTGAAGGAAGATACTTAAACTTGGAATACTTTGTACTACCCGCTTTTTCTTTTTCACCAATAACACTATCTATGTATTCAATAATAGTTTTATTATCCTCTTTATCTTGAAGTTTACATTTGATGGTAGCAAACTCATTTTTAGTTTCATGTCTTAAAGTTCTTTGTTCTTCAATATCACTTTCATAACTTTTCATTACATCAAGCAGTTCATCATACTTTTTAGATATTTTTTCATTTTCTATCTTTTGTTTGAATAGATATAAAAGAATACAAATAAGCATAACTATTATTACTAAATAAGTAATTATATTATTATTGAACTCAAATGTTTTAATTAAATTATAGAAAAATATGGCTAACATCACCAAAGTAATTGATGACATTACTATTATCTTTTTATTTGTAGATAAATTATAATTTATTAATTTCTTTAATGGTTTTTTCAGAACATATGTTATTATAACTAAGCATAAACATACAGAAATATTACCTAATAGACTACTTGCAAAATCTGAATAATAATATTCCTTACTAATTCCTAAAATATATATTGCTGTAGACAATATCAATAAATCTGGAATAACTAACAAGATTACATACACTATTGAGGTAAAGACTGATTTACTTAGTTTTATATTAAAAATACAGAAAAATAATGATGAATATAGTAAACAAGTAATTATTGTTTTTATTGTACCTGTTGTATATTTAAATACTAAAATATTTAATAATATAAAGCCTAATAATATTAATACATCTATCATTATGTTTTTATGTCTACGATTTACTATGATTATTCTTCCAAATGTGTATAAAGTTAATATTAGTAATGTGCTACTTAATAGCATCTTAAAACTCTCCGACAATTTGCTTCAACCCCTTTCTTGCTGAAGGAGCAATCAAATTTGTTGTATCTCCATTTTTAAAATATATTGTTGATGTAGAATAGTCTATTTCTCTAACGTTATCTAAATTTACCAAACATGATTTATGTGTTTGATAAAACATTGGTTTTAACTCACTTTTTAGTTTTACTATAGATGTTGTTATATATTTCTCTTCTCCAGTAACTTCATGTATTATACATTTATTTTGAGATGGGGCTTTTTCTATATAATTTATTTCTTTATATCTAAGTTTTGTTTGAACATAATTGTATGTAAAACTTAGTACTCTTTTTTTATACATTTTATCTATTACATATGTTATGGTATCTGCGAGTCTTTCTTCATATCTATTATACTTGGATATAAAGTCTATTGCACCAAGTCTTGAATAGAATATATCATTTTTACATTCTGAATGAGCTGTAACAAATATTATTATACTTTCATCATCATTCTCTCTTATCTCTGAGGCTATTTCTAGCCCGCTAACTGTAGGTAATTCTATGTCCAGAATATATATTTTTATATCCGTATCGTCATCCATTACCTTTTTAAATTTATTGTTATACTCTTTGAACTTTAATACTTTATATTCAATATCATAATTCATCATTGCTTTTATTACATATTTACCTGCAGTTTCCAATGCTTCATCGCTATCTTCACAAATTACAAACTTAATCATTTCTTTCACTTCTTTCTAGTTAGATTTTTCCTCTTTCAATTCTTTTATTAGGTCATAAGAAATTATATCATTTGATATATCTATTAAATTTGATGAATGTTCTATACCATTTTGTATGTATTCTTCAGTTATTGGATCGTTACTTATAGGATATATTTCCCCTTTTGGAGCGCTATAATATATATTTGATGTCAAATATGATCCATCTATAAATGTAACTACATTATCTTTTAAATTGAAAATATCGTTACCTAGTTGATAATCACTATGTATACCAAGCATATTTCCTAATGTTGGGAGTACATCTATCATTCCCATAGGAGTATCAACTGTCTTATTAAAATTCTTATCTCTAGTCCATATTATAAATGGAACTTTTTTATTTAATTCATAATCATAATCATTAAATGATACATATCCATCATCTGTTTCATCTTTTATTCGATCATTAACTGGATCATAATTATAAAGTAAATTGAATTCATCTTTATCCATTCTGGCATCATGATCGCCATATATTACTAATACTGTGTTATCAAGTAATCCTTCACTATCAAGTTTATTTATGAATTCTCCAATTGCTTCATCTGCATAATGAACTGATCTTATATAATTACCTAATTTAGTATTATTTAAATATTCTCTAGTTATTGTTTGATTATCTAATTTTACATCTATTGTTGTTGGATATTCTGGCATTAATTCCAAATCACTAAATGGTGTATGATTAGATAACATTATTAATGTACTATAAAATGGTTGCCCCTCTGTTTCTTTTATTTCTTTCATAATATCTACTGATTGACTAAAGAATGACTTATCTGACAAACCTAAACCTATTGTCTCATCTATCGTATAAGAATCTTTACTATAAAATTTATCATACCCTAAACTTTGATGCATAATGTTTCTATTCCAAAATTCTCCAGTATTTGCATGCATACTATATGTGTAATAACCTTTTTCTTTTAGCAGTTTTGGTATTGCAACATATTCTCTATCAAAGAAATTTACAAACACTGTACCTTTGGTTGATGGCATAAGTGATGTATTAAAGGTAAACTCTGAATCTGAGCTTGTGCCTACACCAACCTGTGAATAAAAGTTACTAAAGAATATTCCTTCTCTACTTAATCTATTTAAGTTTGGTGTAACTTCTTTATTATTGAATTTAAGTTCCATAACAAATTCTTGCATACTCTCAGCGTGTATTACTATAACATTTTTTCCTTCAAAAATGTTTGTATATTCATTTTCTATTTTTTTATACTTATGTTTTTCATAATATTCTTTTGTTTCTTTAAGAGCTGTATCATGACCAAATGCCGAGTTTATTTTTGGAGATATACTCTGTATTATGTCATCTATTTGATATATGTATATACCATAATTTATTACAACTGATTCTCTATTCCATAATTTATAGAAACCTCCCCAAGCACTGAGTGGCATGATAATTGACGCGAGAGCCCAAAATGATAATGTTGTAATTATTGATGACAGTATCATTTTTTTATTTGATTTTAACTCTTTAATAAAGTACTTCTTTTTATTAAGAAAATAATATGACAGATAAACTGCTAATGGGCACCAAATATATATTAAATCCACTGGTTTTAATACATTTTCAAATATAGCATTTCCGACATCTTTAGCATAGATAAGATTAGATAAAAGAGCTACAGAAGCGAATGAACTATAATAATGATAATATACACTATTTATTAAACACACTAACGTTAATATAAATGACATTGCCATAAAATATTTTATTCTGTTTTTTCTTTTGAACGCCAGCGCTACTAGCGATATAAGTATTAGTAATCCAAAATCTATAAATAATGGTGGTAAGCTAAATATGTTTTTTACAGTTATTCCTCTCAAAATTAGACCATTTATTAAATTTGACATAATGAAAGAAACAACTAGCAGATAGTCATTTTTTATTTTTCTAAATTTTTCTTTTATTTTTTTCTTATTTATCTTTAACATTTTCACCACTTCAAGGGTATTATAACACATAAAATTAGTTTGTTGCAACTATTATTTTAAATTAAATTTTTGGTCACTTTTATTTCGAAAAATTATAGCATCTTATTTCTTTGCGACGATACTTTTTAAATAAATGAAAATTAATTTGTTAACTTATAATTAACTTTTCTGGCAAATAAAAAAATGTGAAATTATCACATTATTTTTCAGTACTAAAACCAAATTTCTTGTTGAATTTTTCAACTTGTCCTTTTTTAGATGCTGTACTTTGCTTTCCAGTATAGAATGGATGACATTTAGAACATACTTCAACTTGAATGTTTTCTTTTGTTGATTCTGTTTCAAAAGTATTTCCGCAAGCACAAGTAACAGTAGCTTTTACATAATTTGGATGAATATTCTTTTTCATTATTCTCTCTCCTTCCGCCATGACAAAAAGTCATAGTAATAAAATTACATGGTATATTATATCAGTTATTTTTTAAATTTTCAACTATTATTTGTGAAATTTTTTGATAACCTTTAATATTTGGTAAATAATTATTATTAATTTGACTAATATATGTAGGATTATTATCTAATATTTTAGATAAATCTATATATATATAATTATATTTTTTAACTAAATTACTTAATTTATAATTAGCATAATTTATAATGTCACTATTATTGTTTGATATACTATAGTATCCCAACACATATACTTTATCATGATGAAATTTATTAATATAATTTAATATTTTATTATAATTGTTTATCATAGTATCTATATATGTATATATATTTTGATTATTTTTGTCTATTTTATAATAAATTTCTTGTATTCCTATAGACATCGTAATTATGTCTGCTTCTTTAATTAACCTATTTAATGTAACACCATTTTTACTTTTATTGTATTCTAAAATTGTTACGATGTCTGATACTTTATAATCAATATTAGCAAATGAATTATTATAACTTTTTAGTAGATGACTTTCCTCTAGAAAGTCTTTTGTAAAATCACTATATCCATAAGATGCAACACCATACTCATTTATTCCTTTGGATAATGAATCTCCAATTACTAAATAATTTTTTTTATTTCCTTCTGTTTTGGTGTATACAAAGTAGCAAGATAGAAAAAGAGTTAATATTAAAAATACTTTTTTCATAGTTCACCTACTTCAGTATATTTAAATTAACTCTATTTTAGCACCTACTTTTGATAGTTTGCCACAGATATCATCATATCCTCTTAAAATGTATTTTACATTATCTATTGTTGTTATGCCCTCTGCAATTAAACCACATATCAACATAGAAGCTCCTCCGCGAAGATCAGTTGCAGTTACATTTTTACCTGTTAGTTTTGTAACTCCTTTTATTTTAGCTATTCTATTGTCTTTGACAATTATATTCGCACCCATACGATTAGTATCATAAACATTTTGAAACCTATTTTCCCATATAGTTTCTTCAACTGTACTTATTCCATGACATTGTGTTAAAAATGGTATTAATGGCTGCTGAAGATCAGTTGGAAAGCCGGGATATGGCAGTGTCTTTATGCTTACCGCTTTATATTTACCTCTTTTTTCTATTGTTATTGAGTCTTCGCTTATATTCATTTCTACACCAGCTTCAATTAGTTTTGATGTTAATGATTCGATGTGTGATGGTATTAAGTTTTTAATAGTTAGATTTTCTCCAAGAAGGGCACCAATTATTACATATGTTCCTGCCTCGATGCGATCTGGTATTACCTCATGAAATGATTTATGTAGATAGTCTACTCCAGTTATGGTAATTACATTAGTTCCTGCACCTTTTATTTTTGCTCCCATATTATTTAAAAAAGTTGCCACATTTACTATTTCTGGTTCTTTGGCTACATTTTCTATTACTGTTTTTCCTTTAGCTTTTACTGCTGCAAGCATAGTATTTATTGTTGCTCCTACACTTGGCATATCTAGGTATATTTTAGCTCCTTTTAATTCTTCGGCTTCTACTATATATCTATTCCCTTCTTCAATTACTACAGCTCCTAGGGCACGATATGCCTTTAAAGTTTGATCTATAGGTCTTTCACCTATTGTGCATCCTCCTGGGAAATACATTTCAACATGCTTATATTTTCCTAATAATGATGACATAAAGTAATATGATGCTCTTAATTTTTGAGACATTTCTTCTGGTATCTCTTTATTGACAATATTTGATGAGTCGATTGTTAACACTCCATCTCTTCTTGTTATTTTGGCATTTAAATAATTTAATATTTCTTCAAGTGAATCAATATCAGAAATATTTGGTACGTTACTAATTGTTACTTCTTCATCACAAAGAATGGCTGCTGGTACTAAAGCTACAGCACTATTTTTAGCACCACTTACTTCTATTTCTCCAGTTAATTTATATCCGCCTTCTATTTTTATTTTACTCATAGGTTACTCCTTCCTAATTTCATTTTAATATCTATTTTGATTTTAGTCAATTACTTATTATTTTATTTACATATTTTTACACTATTTAAATATGTATAACAAGCCAATTACTAGGAGTATTGATCCTCCTATTACGGTGGATATTTTACCATATTTTTTGTTTAATATATTACCTAGATTTAATCCTAAAAATGTAAATATTAAACTTGTTACAGAAAATATTAAAGCGGATATTACATATTTGTCTGTTATAGCGGGAAAACCTATTCCTGTAGTTAAACTATCAATACTTACTGATAGTCCAAATAGTAAGTATCCTGGAATACTTAAAAGAAATTCTTCTTCTTTTTCTTTGAAACTTGATATAATCATTTCGATAGCTATTAATGATAGAATTATGCCCACTAAAATGTTGGTATTTATTATTATTTTGTCTGTTACAAATAAACCTATGCTTAATCCTATTAGTGGCATTATAAAATGATATAATCCAACAATTATAGAGAGTAATATTTTTCCTTTCTTTGATATTGCTTGTGTACCATATATTAGGGCCAAAGAAAAAGCATCCATTGATAGGCTTACTGCAATTAAAATTATTGTTATTATTTTCAAGTATCATCACCTATTTAAATGTATGCTTTTTATATTAAAATATTTTATTTATCTTTTCCACTATCCAAGATTTATACTCTACGTTGTCCTTTGTTTCTAAATCAACGAGACATAAATTAGGAAACAGTACACACCACCAATTGTCTCCCTCTGCTTTGCCAATGCTTATTACTACCGATTCATAGTATCCTTCATTATATTTTAATCCACGATATTCTTTTTCCGGAAAATAGTTTAATCCATAGTTTATGTCAAAGTTCATATCATAGTTATTCTCACTAAATATTTGCTTTACATTTTCCTCTATAAGGGGGATATTATTTTTTATCTTTTCTTTTGCTATTTCTTTACTATCTTCATCTTTTATTAAATTATAGGTATTATTTTCTAAATACTTTTTCACTTTATTTTTTATATTTTGATCTAAAGTGCTATTACTATTTGGTATTACTCTTAGTCTTATAGCGGTATCTGGTATTATTATATCGTTATTTTTTACTTCTTTATATATAAATACTGCTACTATTAAAGTTAATATAAGTATCATTTTCTTCATTGAAAAATATCACCCTTTCATTTTAATTATGAGTGATATTTATTTTTTTTATTCTTATTTTTCAACTTTTATTATTATTTGATAATCTGTTAATCCATCTACTTCTTCCATAGTGACATTATAGCCAGCCGCAGTGATACTATCTAATGCATCTTTTGCAAGTTTAATTGCAGTAGCTAATTTTACTTTATTTATACTATTTGGTGCTTGTTCTGCATCTTTTGCATTAGGTACTTCATTCATATTCTTTTCCTTCTTATCTTCTACCATCACTGTATTTCCATCAAAAATATCTGATTTATTCTCAACAATATTTAGTCCTTCAAGAGCAGATATTACTGGTGCTTTCACTTCATTTAATTTATTAATATCAATGAAATCATTTTTGTTTTGGGCATAAACATTAGGATTATCATCTTGTTTTTCTACTTCTGAAGGTACTGGAATATCTAGAGTTTTTGATTCATTAGCTATGGTACTTGCTGGTACAACTGGCTCTTCAGGAGTTACTTGAACTGGTGGTACTACTGGTGTTACTGCTTCTTTTGGCGTTTCATTACTTATACCAAGCATATTTTTAATATACTCGTCAGTATCTCTAACATTCATTCTTTCTGTAATTATTTTATTTAATACTTCTTTTTGTTTATCTTCATCCTTTATTTGTAGCAAGCATCTCGCATGACGCTCCGATATCAAATTGTTCATTAGTGCTACTTGAACTTCGTTTGTTAAAGCAAGTAAACGCATTTTATTTGCTATAGTTGACTGACTTTTACCCATTCTCTTGGCAAGTTCATCTTGCGTGAAATTACCCATATCTAATATTTTTTTATAGGATTTGGCTTCTTCAATTGCCGATAAGTCTTTTCTTTGAATATTTTCAATTAGAGCAAGTTCTGCGCTAGTTTGATCATCCATTGAACCTACGATAGCTGGTACTTCAGTAAGACCCGCTAGTGTTGCAGCTTTGTATCTACGCTCTCCAGCAATTATTTCATATTTACTACCTAAATCTCTTAATATTAGGGGCTGTATTATTCCATGTTCTTTTATTGAATTTGCAAGTTCATTTAATGCTTCTTCATCAAAAGTAAGTCTTGGTTGAAATCTATTAGGGATGATATCTGATAAACGTACCATTACCACTTCTTTATTCATTCTCATACTGTTACCCTCTTTTCACTTCTTCTACACTAATATAATAATACAATAAAAATTACTTTTTTACAAGTAATTTTTGATATTTTATTTTAGGTATTTGTTTATTTTATTCAACATTTCTTCTTTATCTGATGATTTTATTATGTAATCAGTAAATCCTTCCTGTAAATAACTATCATCATAATCATATTTATTATCTTTTGTTAATAATATTACTTTGATATTAAAGTTTCTTATTTCTAATAATTTTCGCATAATTATATGTCCATTTTGTGGTTCTAACTCTTCATCTAATAATATTAAGTCATATTTTTCTTTGTTTCTTATTTTTTCTAATCCTTCTTTTCCTAATTTTACACTAGTTAGTTCAATATTTGTTCCACTTAATATTTTATTAAATAGCTTTTCACTTGATGGACTATCATCTATTAATAATATTTTCTTTTTATCATAAATATTATCGTATTTATTTATATCTGTATCTATGGTGTCATACTTTTGATCTAATATTATTTTCATAGTAGTACCACTTCCATAACTACTACTTGGTACGATTGTTCCATTCATTAGTGTTATTAGTCTTTTAGCATTATATAAGTTATTATTTAGATTATGATTATCTTCTCTTTCTTGTTTCTTTGTGAATATTTTATTTATGTCTTCGGCTTTCATTCCGATTCCAGAGTCTTCGACTGATATTATTAATCTAACTATATCCCCTTTTATAATAGTATTTATATTAAACTCTATATATCCATTATTGGTATATTTAATACTATTATCTAATATTATAGTTAATACTTTCTTTAGATTTATTCCATCACCATATAAATATTCTGGTATATCACTGGCTATGCTTACTCTAAAGTCTAGGTTTTTATTTTGAGCTTTGGGCTTGTATATTCCTACAAGTTCTTTTAACAATCTTTTTATATTATATTTTTCATTATATATTCTAACACTAGCACTATCAATACTTGATATATCTAATATTTCATTTGTCATAGTAGTAAATTTAGCTGTACTTCCCTTAATATTTCTAGCAGAATTGTTTATTTCTTCAATATCAATTTTTTTATTATCTGTTTCATCTAATATGTTATCTGTTTCTCTATCAATATCTTTAGTTATACCTCTTATCTCATTTGTCATATTATACAAAAATAGTGTTTTTTCTTCATTAGCATTATCACTTATTACTTTAGCCTTATGAACTTCATCTAACATTTTCATATCAGGATTTTCAATGGTATGATACATTATGAAAACTATTAGAAATTCCACTATTGTTATTAAAGTAGCTTGAGGATAAATTCTTTGTATTATAGCAACGATAATTATAAGAAGAATAAATATATAAAGTGGTACAAATTTTTTATGTTCTATTATTTTTCTGTTTTTTATCATTGGAATAAACCATACATTTATACATATTGTAGAACACAAATATACAAAATTAACTGCCGGGCCTATAGCATAACCTTTTTCTGTCTGCAATGGTAATGCCATACACACAACAACGCATACTGCATAAATAGTGTATGATATGTTTCTTAATTTTTTATAATGTTCTAATTTTTTTTGCTTTTCTGTTGTATAGCATAAAACATAATTATATAGTGTCATAAACAATAAATACGTTATTAAATATATTAAATATGCTCTTGTAAAGATTATTGCGGGCAATGATGTTGGAGAAAATTTATTGCTCATATATATACACATCAATTCTAACATTAATCCAAGTAAATTGGAAAAAAGAATTTTTGAAAATATTTTTGCCTCGTTAGAGTTAATGTGTTTCCTGATGAAGTACATTATATTTAATGTTATTGATAATATAAGTGCATATAAAATTAAAAATTCAACATTCATAATAATTCTACTATTGTCTTATACTATGATTATAACATTTATTTGTATTATTGTCCACATTATAAAAGAGAGTAATTATTGTTTTACTCTCTTTTTTACATTTCTTGAAGTTTTTAAATACTCAGCACAATTAATACTATCTTCAGGTACTTTTTCTGCTAATAAAGGATTTGTATCCCTTTTACCACTTGGAGCTACAGGAAATGATGGTATTATTCTTAAGTATAACTTTTTTAATACTTCCAATGGGACACTATTAGCTAATCTATTCATAGCATTATTGATAACTTCTTCTTGTGATAATTTGCTTTGCCTTTGTAATTCGATATGACAAACATAAGAATCATCATTTATTTTTAGAAGAACCGCTACCATAATATTTTTTATATCTTTTTCAATTATATCTTCAATTATGTAGTATGGTAATTCGGTTTTATCGGATAAAGTAATAAAACTATTTGGTCTTCCTTTCATTTTTATTCTTCCTTGATTATCTGTTTTATAGGAATAAGCACCTTGATTTAACCAAGTTTTCCCCTTACTATCTTTTACATATATGGAATCGTTTAATTTTGATTCGCTATATCCCAGCATATTACAAGGGCCATTTATTACTAATATTCCCGGTTTACCTATGGGACAATAATTTCCATCTTTATCTAAAACTTCCAGGTCAACAAAACTATGAGGAGTAAGCCCTAGACCATACTTTTTTACAATATTGCTAATCTTTTTTTCTTGTAATGATTTTAGTATTGTAACAAATACGCCACTACTTTCAGATGTTCCTCCACCTATTGAAAATGTTACTGGTGATAGTGGATAAGGTAATTTATCGGTACCAAATTTATGTTTTTTTGATGTTGCATTATAATAATATTCTTCTCCAGGTGAACACTCTTCTCCTGTTACTGTTGGTAACATTAAAAAAGGCATATTAATATTTTTAAACTTTTCATCATAATTTAATTGATCACACAATTTTGTCCAAAATCCGGTTGATGCTGGTACAAAGTTAGGCTTGTTGATTAAAAGTGAATAAATAAAGAAGTCTCTATCATAATATGGTTCTAATGCTAAAGTACATTTTTCATATAATGTATCCGATATTGCACATGATAGTTCCATATGAGTATATGTGGGAATATGTCCTAAAACAGTCATATTTCTCATACTTGGTAATCCTGATACATCTGATTCTTTCCACCTAGATAATGTTATATAGCTTCTAGTAGAATGAATTACTCCTTTTGGACGGCCAGGGTCAGTTGTTCCGCTGGTATACGTTTGTATAAAAGGAGCATCAATCGAAACATTTTCTATTACTTCTCCTGTATAATCTTTTCCTATATTTGCAAATTCTTTAATACCAAATATTCTCTTTTGGCTTTGTTTTTTTAATTCACTAATGTTGTTTGTAAAATTATGGCAAAATTTTGCTTCTATTTCTTGGTATGGATTGTATTTAACACCATTTTTTTCTATTGGTAGTGAATCATTAAGTGTAGGCATTATTATTTCTTCTATATTTGATTCATTTATTGCCTCATTTATTTGCACATAGTTTTTATTTGAAACAAATATATATTTGCTCTTTGTTTCATTTAATATTTCTTTTAAATACTCTTTATTAAACCAATCACCCACCACAACCAAATTGCAGCCTATAAAGCTAGCTCCAATCATTAAATAAACAAATTCTGGTATATTATCAACACAAATTGGAATTGTATCACCTTTTGTATATCCAATACTCTTTAATGATTTTGCATAATCATACGCTTCTGTAAACATCTTTTCATAAGAAATTTTATTTCCTCTATATAGCAATGATATAAGGTCTAAGTTTTCTTGATTTCTTCTAAAAATTTCTACAGCCCAAGATGTATTGTGGTTTTTTTCAATATCTGACAAGGCTTTTTGTGTCTTGGCATTTAGTTTTTTACCACTTATATATTTTTTTGCAGGCGTCATTGAAGACACCACTTCATTTACCTCTTCAATTATTTTAGAAATTTTTCTATTTTCCATATTAATTTAACTCCCCTCAAAATCAGCATTAGTGTATCATAAAAATACATATTTTTCAAGTGTTTTTACCAAAATTGTTCTTGATAGAGACCTAGGCTCTATCAAGCCACTTGAGACCTTAGGCTCAAGCGGAGATAAAAAAAGATATATAATACTGCACTATATATCTTTCTTAATAATTTCAGAATATCTTCTTGGATACTTTGAACTTGTCTCTTTTAGTTTTAAGTATTTAATTATAGTTCTAATACTATTTTCTTTAGGTAAATTAAATATAACTCTAGATTCTTCTTTAATATCTAACTTATTATAGTAGTTAACTATATTTATTTCTTCATTTTCAGTATTAGCCTTCATTGCTATAAAATAACCATTTACCTTTACTAAAGGAATTCCATATTCTAACAAATGTTTTAATGGAGCTACTGCTCGTGCTGTCACTATATCAAATACTTCTCTATTTTTCTTAGAGTAATCTTCTACTCTAGTATTTATTATTGTTGCATTATCTAGATTCAAAGATTCTTTTACTATATTCAAAAAATGACATTTCTTACCATTTGCTTCTATTAAAGTTAATTGAGCATTAGGAAAACATATTGCTAATACTAAACCAGGAAAGCCTGCTCCTGAACCTAAATCACAAATACTCCGATTATCTATATTTACAACTTTTGTTATTGTTAGGCTATCATAAAAATGTTTTAAATATACTTCTTCTTCTTCAATTATTCTAGTTAAATTATACTTACTATTTTCTTCTTTTAGTATTTGATAGTATCTATCTAAACTATGTAATTCTTTATCAGTAAGAACTAAGCCAAGCTCTTTTACTTTAATTATAAATTCTTCTTTAGACATTATAAAACTTCCTTAAATATACTAATAATATTGATATATCTGCCGGATTAACACCGCTAATACGTATAGCCTGAGCTATGTTTAATGGTCTTACTTCTTTTAATTTTTGTCTTGCTTCACTAGCTAGATTAGGTACTTTATCATAATCTATATCTAATGGTATTTGTTTTTCTTCATTTTTAAGCATCTTCTCGGCTTCGCGTTCTACTTTTTTGATATATCCTTCATATTTTATTTGTATTTCTGCTTCTTCAAGTGCTTCTTTGGAATAATTTAGATTTAGATTAAATACTTTGTTTAGTTCTTCTAACTTGGCTGTTGGATTCTTTAGGTAATCATATACAGTAGTTGTTACCCTTCTCTTTTCATTATCCACAGTTATTTTTATTTCTTTTAATTTTTCTATTAATTCTAAAATATTTTGTTTCTTTTCTTTAAACTTTTGGTATTTTGCTCCTGTTACTAATCCAGCATTATGGCCATACTCAGTTAATCTTAAGTCGCTATTGTCATGTCTTAGTAAAAGACGATATTCTGCTCGTGAAGTTAACATTCGATATGGCTCTTTGGTGCCTTTAGTTACTAAATCATCGATTAGTACTCCTATATAAGCTTCATTTCTCTTTAGTATCAATGGTTCTTTTCCTTCTAGTTTTAGACCGGCATTAATACCAGCGATTAATCCTTGACAAGCGGCTTCTTCATAACCGCTGGTGCCATTTATTTGGCCGGCAGTAAAGAGATTATTTAATACTTTAGTCTCTAAATTTGGTTTTATTTGTGTTGGATAGATAGCATCATACTCTATAGCATAGGCATATCTTAATATCTTAGCCTTCTCTAGGCCAGGAAGACTATGTACCATTTCTTCTTGGATATTTCTTGGCATACTTGTTGAAAATCCTTGAAGATAAATATCATCATAATACTTGCTTTCTGGTTCTAAGAATAACTGATGTCTTTCTTTATCACTAAATCTTACTATTTTATCTTCAATTGAAGGACAGTATCTTGGGCCTACTCCTGTTATGTCATTCAATCCACCATACATACTTGATTTATTTAGATTATCTAGAATTATTTTTTTAGTTTCTTCTGTTGTGTATATTAAATGACATGGCTCCTGGTTATTTACATCATAAACTGGAGGATTAGTATGTGAGAATGTATAAGCTTCTTTGTCACCATCCTCTCTTTGTGTTTTAGTAAAGTCAATAGTACTTCTGTCAATTCTTGGTGGTGTTCCTGTTTTTAATCTTAGGATGTTAAAACCATATTTTTTTAAGTTGTCAGATAAATGCATAGATGGTCTTTCGTTATGGGGACCACTTCTGGTACGGGTGTCTCCTACTAGAATATCAGATTTTAGGTATGTTCCTGTTGTTAAGATAACAATGTTTGATATTATGTTTTCTCCTGTATCTAGTACTACACCATGGACTGTATTATCTTTGACAATTAGGTCTTCAACCATTCCTTCTTTGATAGAAAGATTCTTTTCACTTCTTAATACTTTTAACATTTCTCTAGGATATGTTATTTTATCTGCTTGGGCTCTTAATGATTTTACTGCGGGGCCTTTAGCATAATTTAACATCTTCATCTGAATAAGAGTTGCATCCGCCACCTCACCCATAGAGCCTCCTAGTGCATCTATTTCTCTTACAATTATTCCTTTTGCAGATCCGCCAATTGATGGATTACATGGCATTGTAGCTATGTTATTTATATTTCCTGTTACTAAAAGGGTTTTATGTCCTTTTCTAGAGGAAGCAAGGGCAGCTTCACATCCGGCGTGTCCTCCGCCTACTACTATTACTTCATAATTCATGTTATCACTCTACTTTCCTAAGCAAAATCTAGAAAATAATTCATCTAACAATTCATCTTTATATGTTGCTCCAATTACCTCACCAAGAGTATTCCATGCATCTCTTAGTCCTAGTTCTACTATATCTATTGGGCTATTATCATTTATTTCTTTAATAGTGCTATCTATTATAGTTAGTGATTTTTTTAATAATGATATAGTTCTAGCATTTGATAAATATGTTAAGTCATTAGATGAAAGCTCTCCTATATTGAATAGTTTTCTTATTCTGTCTTTTATTTTATCTATTCCAATATTTTCTTTTACTGATATTTCTATATAATCTCCTAATAATGATTTATCTAATTTACCTTCTAGGTCGATTTTATTTACCACAATTATTTTCTTTTTGTCTTTTAACTTGTTTAATAATTCTTTTTCTTCATCTGATAATTCTTCATTATTATTTAGTATAAATATTACTAAGTCTGACGAATCTATTATCTTTAGGCTTTTGGTGACTCCTAGCATCTCCACTAGGTCATCACTTTCTCTAATACCAGCAGTATCTGTTATATTTAAGGTTATTCCACCAAGGACAATAGTTCCTTCTACTATGTCTCTTGTAGTCCCAGGAATATTTGTAACTATTGCTTTTTCTTCTTCAATAAGTGCATTTAGGAGACTACTTTTACCAACATTTGGCTTACCTATTATTCCTACTTTTATACCTTCTTTAATTACTTTACTGTCTTCAGATTTTTTGATAATATTTTCTAGTCTTTCTCTAAATTTTTTGATATTTGGAAGTACTTTATCATTAGTCATATCTTCAACATCTTCATATTCTGGATAGTCAATATTTACTTCAATATTACTGATAATTTGAACTAAATCACTGCGAAGACTTTTGATTAGATTAGATGTCTCACCAGTTAGTGTGTTTATTGATATTTTTCTGGCCGTTTCTGATTTTGATGATATTAAATCCATTGTAGCCTCTGCCTCAAGAAGATCTATTCTTCCATTTAAGAAGGCTCTTTTTGTAAATTCTCCTGGCTCTGCTAGTCTGGCACCATTATCTAGTAATAATTCTAAGACTTTATTAGTTGTTGCTATTCCACCATGACAATTTATTTCTACTACATCTTCTCTTGTAAATGTTTTTGGTGCTAGCATTACACTTACTAGAACTTCATCTATTTTTTCATTACCATCTTTAATATATCCATAATGAATAGTATGTGATGCCGCAGTTGTCAAATCTTTCGTAAACACTTTATTTGTTATTTTTAGTGCTTCTTCACCACTTAACCTTATTATTGATATTGCTCCTACTCCTGCAGTTGTTGATATGGCTGCGATTGTATCTCCCATAATACGCCTTCTTTCTCTGGTAGTATTTTATCACATTCTGTCTTAATTGTCATTTAATTTTTACAATATAAATTAAAAAAGAAAGTATTTTACACTTATTTACTTTCTTTTAATTTAATTACTACTTTTCTATTTGGCTCTTCACCAATTGATTCTGTATAAACATATTTGTCATCCGCTAGGACCTCATGTACTATTCTTCTTTCATAAGAATTCATACTATCCATAGTTACTTCTGTTTTTGTTTTATATGCTTCTCTTGCTAGTTTTTTAGCTAAGTACTCAATACTTCTTGCTCTTTTTTCTTTATAATTTCCAACATCAATAATAATTGATAGTGGCTCTTTTAATTTTGAATTTACCATTTGTCTTATTAGTAATTGAAGAGCTGCGACATTTTTACCATTCTTACCAATAAGTATGGCATTATTTTCAGAGAATATTGTAACTGAAATACTTTTTTCTCTTCTTTTTACTTCAAGATTTGATTTAGCCCCCATTAACTCAGTTATTTTATTTAATGTATCTTTGATAAATGAAATTATTTCTTTTATATTTAATACTTCTATTTTAACATTCTTCTTTAGTAAACTACTTTTATCTTCAACATTATTTACTATTAAATCGTCTTCAGATATATTTAGTTCATATAGTGCAAGGTTAATTGCCTGCTCCTGTGTTTTTCCTTCAAAATAATACTTATTCATTACTTCTTTGCCTTCTTTCTTTCAACAATTAAGTTTTGAGCCACTGTAAATAATGATGATGCTATCCAATATAAACCAAGAGCTACTGGTAAACTAAATGATGCTATAACTATCATAGCAAGCATGATATATATTGTACTTTTCATTTGTTTAGCCATTCCAGTTTGATCTTTTAATGTCTTTCTAAATGATAGATATGATGTTGCAAGAATAATAACAAATAGTAGTACATATAGATACCATGTCTTTGACATTATTCCGTGTGATATTGTAGTTCCCATATCTAACTTGAAGAATTTATTTTCAAATATTACCGGAGTTCTATTTATTGCTTCAAGAAATGCAAATAATAATGGTATTTGAATGAATGATAGTAAACAACTTGATAATGGATTTATTTTATTTTTTTGATAAATTACCATCATTTCTTGTGCTTTCATCTTTTGATCTTCTTCACTTGTTTTATCTTTATATTTCTTTTCTAATTTTTCTAATTGTGGCTGAACTTCTTTCATTTTTTCTGACTGCATTGCAGTTTTTCTAGTAAATGGATATAGTATTAATCTTATTACTAAGCAAGATAAAATAATTGCAAATCCATTTGCTAACCCTTTACTTAGACCTGTTTTACCCAAAAGTACGCCAATATTTATGATTACCCAAGCAAGCGGTTTTACAAATACTGTTGTCCATAGTCCTTCATACTCAGAAAAAGGTTTAAAGTTTTCACAACTTGGTAGTTTATCAACATCAACTTTATTTTCTTTGTATAGTTCTATTACATCTTTATTTGTAGGTTTACAAAGAATATTTTCAGTTAATGCTTTACCAGTTTCTTCATATTTTACAGCCTTTTTATCTTCTCCAGTTAATGTTTTAGTACATCCTGTTAGCATAACTAAACTTAGGATAATTAGTACTATTTTAAATGTTTTTTTTCCTTGTTTCAAATTAATCACCCATACTTAGTAGTTTTAACAATTCTTTTTCCATGTCTTGGTATGTTAAATCTACTATGCCTTTCTTAACAATTATAACATAGTCATAGCCTTTTTGCACTATATTTTTATTATTATCAATAATGTTTTTTACCCTTCTCTTTATTTTATTACGTATTACCGCTGTTCCTGTCTTTTTTGGAATAGTAATACCATATTTATTTTCATCACCGGTTTTACGATAATATATACTAAAATATTTGCTTCTTCTGTAAATATTAGTATTAATTATTTCAGTATATTCCCTTGATGATTTGATTATTTCTATCTTCTTCATATTAAATTAGATATAAAAAAATAAAAAAGAAAACAAAATTATGCACATAATTTTTTTCTTTTTTTATTTCTTCTACTTTTTAAAACATTACCTTTAATTCTAGCAAAGAAACCATGCTTTTTAGCTTTTTTTCTGTTATTAGGTTGATAAGTTCTTTTCATTATATAATACACCTCCAAGTCAAATGCTATTTTATTATATAGTTTTATTTTGTTTATGTCAAGAAATTTTAATGATTTTGTTCATCATTAACATCATTTTCTCTAGTTAATATTTTTATTATTCTTGTTTCTCTATCACCATAAGCTTTGTTTTCCTCTTGTAATCTTTGATTATCTTCTTGTAATTTTTTATTTTCCTGTACTAGTTTTTCATTAACACTAATTGCTGCGGCAAGTTCAGTTTGAATTTTTATAAATTCTTCACGTAGTTTATCGCGTTCTTCTTTAGTTTTTTTTGCATATATATTTGCTCCCTCTGATGTTAATTCTTTTTCTAATGATAAATTATATGCATTTATCATACTAATCATACTTTCAGATAATGTTACATTCTTTTCTTGTAATTTTGATAAATTTACTGGGCATTTATTTTGCATTGTATTTGATATAAATGTCAAAATATCATCTAACTCTTTACTGAAGTTATATAATTTACTAAATTTTTCTAGTATGAACATATAATCTTTACCAACTTCTACTGTGGCATCATATTCTTCACTATAAGCATTAAGTGTTTTTACTTTTTTTATTTTTTCTTCATTATTGTAGAATATTTTTTTGCTTTCTCCATATTCATTTCCTAACATTATTGTCGATAATGTAGTTATGTGCTGATTAGTGAGTAATTGACCTAAAAATTCTTTAGATTCTTTGTCATTTAAATCAATAATTCTATTAGTCATTGGTTGGTAATATATGCCTTCTTTTTTAAGCCCTAAGATTAATAGTCCATCTGTCTTCCCATAGCATATATAGTAATCTCCTTCAAGCTGTTGTTTGCCAGTTATAAAACTATATTCTTTAATGTAAGAACATATAAATTCAATACTATTTATATCATTTATTCCACAATTATTCATAAAATTATCTGCCTTATCATCTGCATAAGGTGAAATAAATGAACTATATGTTAAATGTCCATCGCTAACTAACTTACATATTTTATATGGGTCCGCACATATTTCTTCAAGTATTTCATAACTGCTTTTACCCTTTAATAATTTTGTTGATTTTAAATACTCTGTTTTAATACCCAATAAATGGGCTATTGTTTGTTTTGGAAAAATAACATTAATCCTTTCTCCATTGGCAAGATATAACTTATATACTTTATCGTCAAAATTCCTTTTTCTGTACCAATCTAAACAAGTTTTTATTTTTTCCACTAGATTTTCAAATTCACTTTTGTTTTTTATATCTTTTATTATAAATATTTCCCCCTCATTTCGGCTATGTATTCTAACATAATTATTATTTCTTGTCAAATAATCATCATGACTTACTAATAAATAATGGTGTTTTTATATAATATGCTGTAATATTTGTTAAATTTAAAACCAAAAATTATTTTTCTGAAGACCTTAGGCTTCAGAAAACACTGAGTAACGAAGTACGAAGTGAAATAAATACAAAAAACCACTTCCTTTTTTCGATATTTTTTGATACAATTATATTTGAGGAAAATAAGGTGACATTATATGGGAAAAATTATAGCAATCGTAAACCAAAAAGGTGGAGTAGGTAAAACTACTACTAGTATTAATTTAGCTGCTTCACTTGGTGTTTTAAATAAAAAAGTATTACTTGTAGATTTAGATCCACAGGGAAATGCGACTACTGGAGTTGGAATAAATAAAGGCGATATATCTAGTAGTATATATGAAGTACTTACTATGAAGAAATCTATTTCTGATTCAATAATCAAAACTAAAAGTAAGAATTTATCTTTACTTCCTGCTTATCTTAATTTAGCAGGAGTAGATATGGAACTTATTGAATTAGAAAGAAGGGCTAAAGAAACTGGAGCTAAGTTCAATAGGGTAACAAGGTTAAAGGATGAGCTATCCAAGGTAAAAGATAATTATGATTTTATATTTATCGATTGTCCACCATCTCTTGGTATTCTTACCACTAATGCACTGGCTGCTGCTGACTCTGTGTTAATTCCTGTTCAGTGTGAATACTTTGCTCTTGAGGGTATTATGCAGCTTATTAATACAATAATGCTAGCGCAAAGAAAAGTTAATCCTAATTTAGATATTGAAGGGGTTCTTCTTACGATGTTTTCTAATACTAATTTAGGAATTGAAGTTATTGAAAGTATAAAAGGCTTTTTTAAAGAGAGAGTGTATGATACAATCATTCCAAGACTAGTAAGACTTGCAGAGGCTCCTAGCCATGGCAAACCAATACTTGAATATGAACCTAGAAATAAAGGTACTATAGCATATCTAAATTTAGCTAAGGAGGTTATAGATAGAAATGGAACAAAAGAAGAAAGCGTTGGGTAGGGGACTTGAAGAACTATTTTCAACAGAGGTTCTTGATTTTGATACTTTTGAAAGTAATATAATGGAAAATGCTACTACTAATGAAATTCAAGATATTCCTATTAATGAAATTAGACCAAATCCTTATCAGCCCAGAAAGAGTTTTAATGAAGAGGCTTTAAGAGAGCTATCTGAATCAATTAAAAACCATGGCGTATTTCAGCCAATTATTGTTAAAAAGGGAATTCGTGGTTATGATTTAATAGCAGGCGAAAGAAGGCTTAGAGCCAGTAAAATGGCAGGATTAGATAAAATACCCGCTATTGTAAAAGATTTTTCTGATGATGAAATGAGAGAAATCGCACTACTAGAAAATATTCAAAGGGAGAATCTTACCGCTATTGAACTTGCTTGGGCCTATAAAGGAATTATTGATAACTTGGATATTAGGCAAGAGGATCTTGCACTTAGAATAGGAAAGAGTAGAAGTCATATTACCAATACTTTAGGGCTACTAAATCTACCGGAAGAAGTTCAAAAAATGATTTTAAATGGTGAACTTTCTATGGGGCATGCTAGGGTTTTATCTAAAATGGAAGATGAGAGTAAAATTACTGGTTTAGCTAAAAAAATTATCAACGAGGGTCTTAGTGTCCATGAAATTGAAGAAATAAGTAAGGATGAAGAAATTAAAAAGAGAGTTCCTATAACCAGAAGAGAAAGAAATACTGATTATACCAACATAGAAAATGAACTTAAAGACATACTTGGTACTAAAGTTAAAGTGGATAATAAAAAAATAAATATATATTTTGAAAATGTTAATGATTTAAATAGAATACTAGAAATTATGAATATTGAAATTAAGTAGAGAAATCTACTTTTTTATTTTTATTTTAGGTATTTACTTGTAGTTAACTATATAGTTGGTAGGAGTATTTTTCTATTAAAATTCAATTTTTAAATTTTTATAATATTAATTAGTGTTATGATTATCTTGCTTGCAGTAAAGTTCAACTTAGGAGAATTTTTTATCGATTTTTGTCTTACTAATTTGTTTGCAAAATCATCGGGCAGTATATTATAATATTCTTGTAAGAAGGAACAGAAAAGTGAGGTGGCAAGGATGCAAGGAAGAGTTAAGTGGTTCAATAATGACAAAGGCTATGGATTTATTGACAATCCAAATAGTGAAGATATTTTCGTTCATTATTCTGCAATTAAACAAGATGGTTACAAAACATTATCTGAAGGACAAATAGTTGAATTTGATCTTATCGAAACTGCTAAAGGATTACAAGCAATTAATGTTCTAACAGTTACTAATGTAAGGGCTTAAATTATTATATAAGACAGCTTAGAAGTACTTAATAGCTATCTTATTTTTTTATTATGAGGTGTTTATGAAATATTTAAAATCGCTTATTTTTGCTTTTAAAGAGATATTTATAATGTTTATTTTGCAATATGCTGTACTTATTGCTTGTATTGTTTGCTTAGGCAAAGATAGGTCTATTGTAATTGGTACTATACTTGTTTGTGCTGTTGAAATTTTGTATGTAATTTTTAAACTTAGAAATGGTAAACCTGCTATTGGAAAACATAATCTTTTTCCTTATGCATTAATGGGTATTGGCATTACTACTAGTTACAATATGCTTTTATTTGCAATGGGACTAGGTAATAATGTTATGGTGGATATGAATATTTTTCTTAACATTTTAGCCTCTGGAATTGTGGGTCCTATATTTGAAGAGATTTTGTTTAGGTATAGTTTTGTTAATAGTTTGAAAAAATTTAATAGTCAAAAAATGGTAATTTTTATTTCCTCTTTAGTATTTGCTATCTGTCATACAGGAATTACTACTTGTATATATGCTTTTATTATTGGTATGGTTAATGCATATTTATATTTAAAAAAGAAAGATATTTTAATACCTATTGTTATTCATATGTCTGCGAACATCTTTGTAAATATTTTGAATAGTTATAATTTATATGTCTTGGTAATAGGTATTTTCTTGGTTATTCTTAGCACTATTATTATTAGAATTTGTAAAGATTAGTTTAAAATATATTCTTTATGATTCTACTATCACTAGAGTATTCTATATAGTAACCATTATCTTTTTTACAGATTATTACTCCAATAGTTTTATCTTGATTTATAGTTTTAATATTTTTATCTACATAGTTCATATAGACCTCAATTTGGCCAATATGTTCTTTTTTTAATTCTGTTACTTTTAGTTCTATTACTACAAAGCAATTATAAGTATAATTAAATAATAATAAATCTATATAATTATAGGTACTTCCTATTTTAATTTTGTATTCACTTTTAATAAAAGAGAATCCAGTTCCTAATTCTAATAAGAATTTTTCTATATCTTCAAGTATTAATTTTTGTAATATTTTTTCTGTTATATGTTCTTTATCTACATTATATTTATTTCTTATGATTATAGGATTTTTTATAAAATCACTTACTACCGTTTCTTCTTTATTTATTAACTTTAATTTAGTTTTATCATCTAGTCTTTGATACTCTTTAGACTTTATTTTTTCCCTAAGTTGTCTATAAGACAAATTTTGTTCTATAGAAATACTTATATAATAATTTATTTCATTTATATTATTAATTGGTAAAATTGCTAAAATATGCGACCAACTCAATTGGTGTGGCAGTGCTACACCTTTTTCAACAATTAAGTAAAATTGTCTCATTCTTTTCAAATTTGATATTCCGTATCCGCTACCGATTTCAATAGTCAATTTTCTAGAATATTCTTTTATTATTCCTTCGCCATAATGTTTTCCCGCTTCACTTAGCAACTTACCTACATTGTAATATACACTAAGTTCATTTCTATTCTTTGAATAATCTTTTACTCTTTTATATATCTCATTATTTATTAGTTCGTTTTTTATTTCATTATAATAATTACAGTTTAACATATTAATTGCCTCCCGATGAGTACATTATCATATAAATGTTATTAGGTCAAATAGCTTAAAATAAGGTTTTATTGCCATTTTTGGTATTAAAAATTTGTTTTGGAAAACTTATTGTATTCAAAATCTTCTTTCGAGGCTTTTTTTGTCTTTAATTTATTATTAAATTTTTTTAAAATTTTACACTTAAGTATGTAAATATATTTATTTTGATAATATTTTTTAGTAAAAAATGTCCTGTAAAACATATTTATTTTTCCTTTACTTTTAGTTCTTTTTATTATACAATAATGTTGAGGAAGGATTGGTTTTATGGAAAAGTATAATTTGGTACCTGCGGATACTTATGTTGTAGTAAATAAAACTATTCTTCATAATGAGGATAGGAAAATTATAACCAGTTTATATCTTCCTATTATTGGTACTGATGCTGTTATGTTATACTTTACTTTATGGGCTGATTTGGATAATTCAGAAATATTAAGCAGTGAGTTTTCACATCAAAAATTAGTGTCTTCACTTAGAATAACTATTAATGAATTACAAACTTCTTTTGATAAACTCGAGGCTATAGGACTTATTAAAGCATTTATTAAAGAAGGAAATGTTAATAATTATATATATGAAATTTTTAGTCCTGTTAGTGCTAGTGAATTTTTATCTCATCCAATACTTAATATTGTCTTATATAGTAATGTTGGCAAGAGAGAATATGATAATTTAGTTAAAGCATTTAAAATACCAAGATTAAATACCTCTAATTATAAAGATATTACTAAAAGCTTTAATGATGTCTTTGAAAGTACTAGTATGACATCTTATGACTTATCACTTGAGGATATTAGAAAGTATAATAAGCTTAAACTTAATATTAATAGTAATTTTGACTTTAATTTTCTTATTAGTTCAATGCCAAAAAATCTAGATACTAGTAAAATGTTCTCTAAAGACATTAAAGAGCTTATTATTAACCTTTCATTTATATATGATATTGATGCTATTAAAATGGCTAATATTGTTAAAGTTTCACTTAATGATAATGGTACTATTAATCGTGAAAGTTTAAGAAAAAATTCAAGAAACTTTTATCAGTTTAGTAATGGTGGATTACTTCCTACAATTATAGATAATAATCAACCTGAATACTTAAGAAAACCGATTGGTGATACTTCAAGAAGAGCTAAAATGATATATACATTTGAAACCATTTCTCCAAGAGAACTTTTAATAAATAAAAATAATGGTAATGAACCTACGCGTAGAGATTTAAAATTAATTGAAGATTTACTTGTTGATTATAAATTAAAACCCGGAGTAGTTAATGTTCTACTTGACTATGCAATTAATGTAAATAATAAGAAATTAACGAGAGGATTCGTTGAAACAATTGCTGGCGAATGGCAAAGAAAAGGTATAGAAACAGTAGAGGATGCAATGAATAATTGTGAAAAAGTACATAAAAAATCCTCAAAAAGAAATTATAAGGATGATAATGTTAATATGAAAACTCCTGATTGGTTTGATAAAGAAATAGATAAATCTAATGTTTCTGATGGCGAAGAAAATCAATTAGAAGAACTATTAAAGGAGTACAAATAATGAAAGAAATAAAAGATGTTATTCAAAATAATTATAGATTTAATAATATTGATTTAGAGAGAAATTTTGATAAAGAAATGGAAGACGATACATTTAAAAAGATCGTAAGTAAAATTAAACTTTCTAAAGATGAAATAATAAAATATACCTCTTTAATTAAAGATTCTTCTTTAGAACTTAAAAACTGTGCTAATTGTAAAAATATTATGGAATGTAAAAATTCTGTTGTTGGTCATGTCTACTATCCTGAAGCACAAGAAGAAAATATAGTATTTTCCTATGTACCTTGTAAATATAAGAAAAAACTTGATAAAGATACAGAATATCAAAATAATATTAGTTTGTTTGATATGCCAAAGGCTATTCTTGAGGCTTCAATGAAGAATATTTATACTGATGATAAGAATAGACTTGATGCTATTAAATGGCTTACAACTTTTATTAAAAAATATGAAAATAATGAGAATTGTAAAGGTTTATATTTAACAGGTAACTTTGGATGTGGTAAAACTTATTTGATTAGTGCTATGTTTAATGAACTGGCCAAAAAAGGTGTTAAATCAGTTACTGTTTATTATCCAGAGTTTTTAAGAGAATTAAAGGGAAGATTTGGAGAGGATTATAACGAAGTATTCAATAAAGTTAGAAAGGCTCCTTTACTTCTTTTAGATGATATTGGAGCAGAAACAGTTACTAATTGGAATAGAGATGAAATACTAGGTAGCCTCCTGCAATATAGAATGCAAGAAGGACTGCCAACATTCTTTACTTCAAATAACACAATTAAAGAACTTGAAGAACATCTTATTGGAAGCGATAGTGAAGGTAGAGTAAAATCTAGAAGAATAATTGAAAGAATAAAATATTTAACTGATGAAATAATAATGGTAGCGGAAAATAGAAGAAAGTGAGGATAATGTATGGAAGGTAATAATTATGGATTTAAATTTGATCCAAATAAAATTGAAAAAAGTTTTGATAATGGAAGCAAGTTAAGTATTGAAAATGATGGTGGAGAATTAAATATGTCTCCAGATAGAAGATATGTTACTGCGAATAATCCAAATAAAAAGGAAAGTAATAAAAAATTAGTTAGAGTACTAAAGAAAAATGTTACTACTGATGATAGACTTGGACCTGAAGTAGTTAGCCCTGGCAATAAGGGATTTGCTAGTGTTATTGGGCTTGCTGCTTTAATTGCAGTTGCCGGTGTTATAATTGCATTTATTACACTAAAATACTAAATTACAAATAATTAGGGAGGGATAGTCATGTTATATGCTTTAGATGTTAAAACTAGTTATTCTATGTTAAGTAGTTTAATTAAAATAGATGATTTAACAGAAAAGGCTAAAGAACTTGACTATTTTTCTTTAGCCATAACTGATACAAATAATATGTTTGGAACTTATGAATTTTATTTATCATGCATAAAGAAAGGCATTAAACCTATTATTGGTATTAAATTAGAATACAATGAAAATAAATTTATTTTACTGGCTAAAAATAATGACGGATATAGGAATCTAATTAAAATCTCTACGCTCATCTCAGAGGGTAATATTGATAATGATATTTTAATTAAGTATGCTGATAATTTAATATTAATTATGCCTTATAGTAGTTATAATAGTGAAATTATTTCTATATATAAAGAATATTTTGTGGGTTACTCTAATATAGAAGAGCGAAATAATATTAAAGATAAAGCTGTATTTGTTAATGATGTTAGTTATTTGGAGAAAGATGATTATAAATACTTAGACTACCTTATAATGATTAAAGAAGAAAAGAAGTTAGGTGAATTTGAACTTAATACATTTAAAGGTAAATATTTATTTGATAAAGATGAATTTGAACTTATTACTGATGATGTGGTTAGAAATAATATGAAGTATATTAGTAACTCTTGTAATGTTACTTTAGAATATACTCCTGATTTACTTCCTATATATGACAAAGATATAAATCCTAATGAATTTCTTAGAAATTTAGCATATAAAGGTATTAAAAGGAGACTTAATGATGATGTCATTGATAAATATATAGAAAGATTAGATTATGAACTATCCGTTATTGAAAAGATGGGATTTAGTGATTACTTCTTAGTTGTATGGGATTATGTTAAGTATGCTAAATTTAATAATATTTTAGTAGGTCCCGGAAGAGGTAGTGCTGCGGGTAGCTTAGTATCTTATGCTATTGGTATTACTGATGTCGATCCTATTAAATATGATTTATTATTTGAAAGATTTTTAAATCCAGAAAGAGTTACTATGCCCGATATTGATGTTGATTTTGATAGCGAAAAAAGAAATTTAGTTACTGAATATGTTACTAAAAAGTATGGTGAAAAACACGCTATTGGAATTATTACTTTTAATACATTAGGTGCGAAACAAGTAATTAGAGATTTGGCTAGATGTATGGATATTAGTCTTCCAATTACTGATGATATCTGTAAATCTATTACTAGTAAAGATTTATTAAGTTCTTATATCGAAGGTAGTAAATTTCATAGATTAATCAATTCAAAAAGAGAATTTAAGATGTTATATGAAATAGGCAAACATTTAGAAGGACTACCTAGACATATATCTATTCATGCTGCAGGTATTGTAATGAGTAGAAGACCAATAGATGAAATTATTCCTTTATATAAAAACCCTGTTGGTATATATACGACAGCCTATTCTAAAGATTACTTGGAACCTTTAGGCCTCTTAAAAATGGACTTTCTTGGTATTGATAATTTAACTTTAATAAGTAATGTTATTGACGAAATAAGAGAAAAAGAAAAAATTAATATTACTTTTGAAAGAATACCCGATAATGATAAAAAAGCTCTTGATATCTTTTATAATGTTGATACTGATGGTATATTTCAGTTTGAATCTCCTGGTATGAAGAGATTCTTAGAAAAGTTAAAGATAACTTCTTTTGATGATATTGTACTTGCCCTTGCTTTGTATAGACCTGGTCCTATGGATAATATTGATACTTTTATCAGAAGAAGAAATAATGAAGAAAAAATTACTTATATTCATCCTGACTTAGAGCCTATATTAAAAGGAACTTATGGTATTATAGTATATCAAGAGCAAATAATGCAGATAGCAAGATTAATGGCGGGTTATTCTTTTGGCGAAGCCGATATCTTAAGAAGAGCTATGTCTAAAAAGAAAGAAGAAATTCTTTTAAAAGAAAAACCAAAATTTATAAAGGGCTGTTTAAGCAATGGATATGATGAGAATGTAGCTTCTTCGGTATATGATTTGATACTTAAATTTGCTAATTATGGATTTAATAAATCACATTCGGTAGCATACGCTATTACATCTTATAGAATGGCTTTTATAAAAGCATATTTTTCTAAATATTTTATAAGTGCAATATTATTCAACTCTATTGGTAATGATATTAAAACTAATATTTATATTAATAGAGCAAGAAAATCAAATATTAAGATATTACCACCAGATATTAATTTAAGTGCTAGTAAATACTATGTTGATGGTAATAATATAAGATGTCCTTTATCAATTATTAAAAGTGTTGGTACCGTAAGTAGTAATGATATAATTAAAGAAAGAGAAAAAGGACAGTTTACTGATTTTAGTGACTTTGTACTTAGAATGAATGGTACTTCAGTTAATACAAGAGTTATAACTAACTTAATTAATGCTGGAGCAATTAACTTAGGATATAATAGAAGAACTTTAATAGAAAACTTAGATAATGTTTTAAATTATGCAGATATTGCAAAAGACTCTGGAATGATTGAGGTTGAAAAACCATATATTTTAGAATATGATGAATATTCCAAGAAAGATATTATGGATAATGAGTTAAAAACTATCGGATTTTATTTAACTGAGCATCCAACCTCAAAATATCGTGAAGAAAGTAGTATTAGTTCTCTTAATATCAATAATTACTTTGATAAAAATATTAATATCATTATTTTAATAAAAAGAATAAGAGAAACTACTACAAAAAATAATGATGTTATGGCCTTTATCACAGGTGAAGACGAATTTGGTGAAATTCCTTTAACTATATTTCCTACTACATATAAAAGATTTAATAATATAGAAGAAGGTAATATTGTCAAGGTATTTGGTAGAGTAGAAAGAAGATTTGATAAATACCAAGTTATTGTTAATAATATACAAATAATAGAATAGGAGGATAATGTTATGAAAGGTAAATTTATAGTTATATCAGGTCCTGGTGGTGTTGGTAAAGATACTATTGCTAAAGAGTTAGTAAATAAAGGAATTGCCATCTATTCAGTATCTATGACTACGAGAAAGAAAAGAAGTAATGAAATAGATGGTAAAGATTATTTCTTCGTAGACATTAATACTTTTGAAAATAATATTAAAGATGGTAAAATACTAGAATATACTTTATTTAATGGTAATTATTATGGTACTCCTAGTGAATTTATATTTAATAATCTTGAAAAAGGTACTAATGTAATCGGAGTACTAGATATTAAAGGTGTATTAAATGTAGAAAAAATATATCCTGAAGCTATTAGTATATTTATTATGCCACCATCTTTTGAAGAACTAGAAAAGAGAATTAGAAATAGAAATACTGATTCTGAAGAAGTTATTAAAGAAAGATTAGAGATAGCTAAAGATGAAATTAAATGCAAAGATAAATATGATTATGTAGTTATCAACAATACTGTGGATAAAGCAGTAGAGGAAATAATTCAAATTATTAAAAATGAAAAAAATATATGCAATTAATAAAGATTATTAAAACTATATTTAGGAGATGATTCACTATGAAAAATATATATTATCATATCACTTCAATTAACAAATTACATACAGGTGATGTTATTGAATTTGGGAAAGAATATAATAACTTCTATAAAGAAATGGTTAATATTAAACATTATAATAGTTCTGGAAAAGACGCTAATGATGTTTTGCTAGATTTATTTAATAATAAAAGTCTGGTTTTTAAATCAATTAATGACTTGAAGACTGTTCTAAACACTGTAAATGATGATGCTTTTATATTAAGAGAACTTGTTTTTGAACATATAAGAAAATGCTATTTTCCTGAATGTCCCTCTAGATTTAAATGTATGTATGTCTTAAAAGACAAAGATGAAGTAAATGGTTGGTTAGAAATTTTTAAAAGAATTAATAGAAAACCTCTTCAAATTGTTAAATTAGAACTTGAAGGTGATGTTTTTGAAGGAAATGCTAGTTTAATTCTTAGACAAAGTAATTCCATCAATGATAAAATTATACAGGCTAAAAATTATTGGTCTGGGGATAAAACAAACCTTATATCAGAATATTTATTTGTTGGGAAAGCAAAAGTTCTTGAGGTTACTGATATAAATGAATAAACTTTACTTTAGAGACTTAATGGCTCTAAAGTATTTTTTTAGACTACAGGCTAAAAAAACATCGAGCAACGAAGTGTGAGATGAAATAAATACCATAAATTTACTTGAAAAATATAGTATTTTAGTATATACTTATATTAACTTTATGAAGTGGGAGGAATATTATGAAAAGTAGTAGAATAATGAAGATATTTGAACAATATGTTAGAAAGTATGATATGAATAATATTAATATTAAAGCAAGATATTTTCACTCATTAAAAGTTATGGAAATAGTTAAAGATTTAGCTACTGAACTTGGTATATTTACCGAAGAAGAGATAGCGGTCTGTGAACTTATTGGTCTATTCCATGAAATAGGTAATTTTTCTAGTACTCCTAACTATCATATAGATGAAGACAATGAAGATTCTAGTAATAAAGCTATTGATGTGCTATTTAATAAAGGACTAATCAGAGAAATAAGTAAAGATAAGACTTATGATAATGTCATTAAAATAGCATTATTTGCTTATGATAAAAATGGTTTCCCTGATAATATAGATGAAAAAACTAAACATGTATGCGCTATTATTAAAGATGCTCATAACTTAGATTCTTTTAGATTATTTGTTAATTATCCTTATGTTGATACAAGAATTAGTAGTTATCCTAATAATTTGGTATATGAAGATTTTACTAAATTTAAAACTATTAGTCCTAGAGTTACTGATAATGCTTCAGATACTGTTCTTATGGTATTATCAAAAATGTACGCTTTTAATTACAAATATTCCTATTATTTATTAAAAGAAAATAATTATGTTGCTAAACTATTTGATAGTCTTACTTTTGATAATAAAGAAATTGAAGACTTTTATAAAAAAATATTTATGGTACTTAATAATTATATAGATAAAAGGATTGGTGTTTATAATGCTTGATAAAAAATATGACCATTTAATGGTAGAAAAAAATAAATATGAAATGTGGAAAAATAATGGTTATTTTACTGGTGGTAAAGATTTAAGTAAAGAACCATTCTGTATAGTAATTCCACCTCCTAATGTAACTGGTAAATTACATTTAGGACACGCTTGGGATACTTCTATTCAAGATATTCTAATTAGATATAAGAAAATGAAGGGCTTTGATGCTATGTGGGTTCCTGGTATGGATCATGCTGGTATTGCTACGCAGGCTAAAATTGATAAAAAACTTAAAAGTGAAGGAATTAATCCTAGAGAAATGGATAGAGAAGAATGGCTTAAAGTAGCTTGGGCTTGGAAAGATGAATATGCAGAAAATATTCATAGTCAGTGGGCAAAACTTGGCCTTGCTCTAGATTATACTAAGGAAAGATTTACTTTAGATGAAGGCTTATCTAAGGCTGTTAGAGAAGTCTTTGTTACTCTATATAATAAAGGTTTAATTTATAGGGGAGAGAGAATTATTAACTGGGATCCTATGGCTATGACTGCTTTAAGTACTGAAGAAGTTATTTATAAAGATGTAGAAGGTGCCTTTTATCATATTAAGTATTATCTAGAAGATAGTGATGAATATTTGGAAGTAGCTACGACTAGACCAGAAACTTTATTTGGAGATACTGCTGTTGCTGTTAATCCGGATGATGAAAGATACAAAAAATATATAGGTAAAAAAGTTATACTTCCTATAGTTAATAAGAAAATTCCTGTAATAGGAGACTATCATGCTGATATGGAATTTGGTACAGGTGTAGTTAAAATTACTCCTGCTCATGATCCTAATGACTTTGAAGTTGGTAATAGACATAATCTAGAGAGAATTGTAGTTATGAATAAGGATGCTACGATGAATGAAAATGCTGGCTCTTATGCTGGTATGGATAGATTTGCCTGCAGGGAAAAGCTTGTTAAAGATTTAGAAGAGGCTGGCCTACTAATTAGTATCGAGCCAATTAATCATAATGTTGGTTTTTCAGAAAGAACTGATGTTATGATTGAACCTTACTTATCTAAACAATGGTTTATTAAGATGAGACCACTTGCAGATGCAGTACTTGCTAATCAAAAAAATAAAGATACTAAAGTTAACTTTGTACCTGAAAGATATGAAAAGATTATGAATCACTGGATGGAAATAACTTATGACTGGTGTATTTCTAGACAGCTTTGGTGGGGGCACAGAATTCCTGCTTGGTATAAAGATGATGAAGTATATGTTGGTATGGATGCTCCTGAAGGAGAAGGTTGGGTACAAGATCCCGATGTACTTGATACTTGGTTCTCTTCAGCATTATGGCCTTTTAGTACACTTGGATGGCCTGATAATACTGACCTATTAAAAAGATATTATCCTAACAATGTACTAGTTACTGGATATGATATTATTCCATTCTGGGTTAATAGAATGACCTTCCAGGGACTTGAATTTCTTCATAAGAGACCATTTAAAGATTGTTTAATACATGGTCTTATCAGAGATAAACAAGGCAGAAAAATGAGTAAGAGCCTTGGTAATGGTATAGATCCTATGGATGTTATTGAAGAATATGGTGCTGACTCACTAAGATTTTTCTTAACTACTAGTACTGCTTCAGGAATGGATTTAAGATATGATGAAGAAAAAGTAAAATCTACTTGGAACTTCATTAACAAAGTATGGAATGCATCAAGATTTGTATTAATGAAGTTAGATGGATTTAAAGAAGAAGATTATACTTTAGATAATTTAAAAGTAGAAGATAAATGGATACTTGATAAACTTAATAGTACTATTAAAGGTGTTACTAAATATATGGATAAATATGACTTTAATTTAGCAGGGTCCGCTATATACGAATTTGCATGGAGTTACTTCTGTGACAAGTACATTGAGTTATCTAAGTTCTATGATGATAATACAACAAAAAGTGTATTACTTAGAGTACTTACTGATATAGTAAAAATGTTGCATCCATTTATGCCTTATGTTACTGAAGAAATATATTCAATGCTACCTATTAAAGAGACTGAATCTATTATGATGAGTAGTTATCCAGAATATGATAAAAATATGGTATCTGCTACTAATATTGATACAGTACTTGAATTTATTACTATGTTTAGAAATAAAAAGGCGGATCTTGGTATAGGTAGTGATTACAAAGTATACATTAAGTGTAATAATGATGTAGATAAACAAATTATTATTAATATGTTAAAACTTAATGATAAGATTACTGATAATAGTGATAATTATACTGATAAAGTAGAATATAATGGAATAGAGATAGATATTTTCTTTGATAATAGTAAAAATGTTAAAGAACAAGAAGAAAAATTATTAAAAGAAAAAGAATCTCTAGAGAAATCTATTGAAAGAAGAGAAAAATTACTTAGTAATGAAAATTATATAAGTAAAGCTCCTTCGAGTGTAGTAGAAAAAGAAAGAGAAGATTTGAAGAAAGAAAAAAAATTACTAAATAGTTTACTTAATAAATTTACAAAATAATTTTTATATGATAAAATAACTTTAGTTGTGAAAGGAGTGAATATTTATGGCTAAGTTTTGTTCTAATTGTGGTGCTGAATTAAATGAAGAACAAGAAATTTGTTTGAAGTGTGGTGTCAGAGTTAAAAATAGTAATACTAAAAATACTGATCCAAATGCTAAATCTAAAATGGCTGCTGGATTACTTGGTATATTTTTAGGTCAATGGGGAGTACATAACTTTTACCTAGGTTATACCGGAAAAGCAGTAGCCCAATTATTACTTTCTATTTTTGGATACATATTACTATTTGTTGTTGTTGGCTTTTTTATGGTAGCCGCTGCTGGTATATGGGGACTAATCGAAGGTATTATGATACTATCTGGTAGTATTAATACTGATGCTAATGGTAATCCATTAAGAGATTAATGTATAATTAAATTAAAACATCTCATAATAATTATGAGGTGTTTTTTCATATGGATAATGTATTTTGTATATGTTTTAGAACTCTTTTAGTATTAGCAATTTTATTTTTTGTAACTAAGTTACTGGGCAAAAAGCAAGTTTCACAACTTAACTTATTTGATTATGTCTTTGGTATTACTATTGGCTCTATAGCCGCGGATATTTCTCTAGACTTAGAAAAAGACTTAATCTCGGGTATTGTTTCACTACTTTTATATGGTATTATTGCCTATATAATAGCAAAGGCTACGATGAAAAGTATTACTCTTCGTAGATTTATTACAGGTGTACCTACAATATTAATGGAAAATGGTAAAATTATTGAATCTGGATTAAAAAAATCTAAACTTGATATTAATGACTTTCTTGCAGAGGCTAGAACACAAGGATATTTTGATTTAAATGAAATAGATACTGCAATTATGGAGATTAATGGAAGTATTAGTTTTCTCTTAAAAGAGAAAGATAAACCTTCAAATAAAAGCGACGTGAATGCTAAACTTAGTAATAGTGGAATTCCCGCTAATGTAATTATTGATTCTAATTATATGGAAAATAATATGGAAGCCATGGGAAAAGGCAAGAAATGGTTAGACCACGAACTAAAAGTATTAGGTTATAAGAATTATGACAATATATTACTTGCTACTTGTGATAATAATGGTAAGATTATAGTATACAGAAAAAATGTAAAACCAGATAAAAATACTATTTTAGAATAGTTTTATTTATCTTTATGATGTATAATTATTTTTAGAGTAGTGATAAATATGAAGCATTTAAAAAAATTATTTTTAATTTTGATTATTATTACATTATTTATGTTAATATACAGCGTTGTGTCTCCTAATGTTGATGTTTATACTAATAGTATTAATTTAAATAGTGATTACAATATTGATTACAAAGTATATAATTTGTTTACTAATTTAACGAATAAAAGTTCTATTATAGAAAATAATATAAATTCTAGTAATGTTGGTACTTACACTATTGTAATTAATGTTAAATATTTATTTTTTAATGTAAATAAAACAGTTGATATTAATGTTATTGATAATACAAAACCTATTATTACTTTAAATGGTAATACAGAAGTTAAGGTTTGTCCAAATACCGATTATAACGAAGAAGGATATACCGCGAGTGATAATTACGACGGAGATATTACAGAAAGAGTGAATATTAAAAAAATAGACAATAGTATTATTTATTCTGTAATTGATAGTAGTAGCAATGAAACACAAGTAGAGAGAAAAATTATATTTGAAGATGATGAGGCTCCAAAAATAGAATTAAAAGGTAGTGCTGATTTAAATATATTTATTGGTGATAATTATAATGAAGAAGGATATACCTCCTACGACAAATGTGATGGAAATATTACTAATAGTGTAGTTGTTACTAGTAATCTAGATACTAATAAACTTGGTACATATAATATAAAGTATGAATCTATAGATACTTCTGGTAACAAGGCTGAAGTTAGTAGGACTATCCATGTAATTAATAAACCAAGTTATTATGGTAATGGTATTATTTATCTAACGTTTGATGATGGTCCAAGTTATTTAACAGGAAAAATTTTAGATATACTTGATAGTGAAAATATTAAAGCAACATTTTTTGTTACTCATGGTGGTGATTATGTTAAAAGAGCATATAATAGTGGTAATACAATAGCTCTTCATACATATACGCATAATTATAGTTATGTATATTCTAGTATTGATAATTACTTTATTGATTTAAATAATGTTAGTAATAGTGTTTATAATTCTATTGGTATTCATCCAAAGATAATTAGATTTCCTGGAGGCTCTTCTAACACTATAAGTAAAAATTATTCAAATGGTATTATGTCTAGACTTACTAATGAGGTAATTAATAGAGGATATACTTATTTTGATTGGAATGTTGACTCCAATGACGCTGGTGGTGATGGTTATAATAGTAATAAAATATATAATAATGTTATTAATGGCTTATCACATAGCAAAACTAATATAGTACTTATGCATGATTCTGAAAGTCACAGTGCCTCTGTTGATGCACTTAGAAATATTATTAAATACGGTAAAAATAATGGTTATACATTTAAAGCTATAACTAGTGATACTCCTATTGTTAGACATGGCGTTAACAATTAATGGACTATTTATTTAATTTTGTTCTTAATATTTTTACTATTTTGAGTTATAATAATTATAGAAAGGAGTTTTATAATGAGTAAAGAAATTAATAAATATCTTAATTTATCTATAGTTATGTCTGTACTTTTTGCTATACTAGGCGTTATTCTTGTAGTATCACCTAATTCATCACTCGATACTATTGCATATCTACTAGCGGCTTTTCTATTAGTATACGGTACTTACAACTTTATAGATAGTTTTGCCATTCATCCAATATTCTTCTTTATGAAGATGGCTAGTAGTGTTATTTCTATATTACTTGGTATAATTATATTTTTAAATCCTGAAATATTTAAAAATTTAATTCCTATAGCTTTAGGTATATTCTTTATTATAAATGGTATTTTTAAAACTAGAATGGCATTTATTATTAAAAATATAGATAATTATTTTGTTTTATCCGTTATTACTTCAGTACTTACTATAATATGTGGTATTGTTCTAATTATTAATCCTAGTATATCTGCGGTTATGATTACTACAATGATTGGAATTGTCGTTTTAGTATATGCTATATTTGATATAGTAGATGCCTTCATATTAAAACATAGGGTAAAAGAAATATCTAAATATTTTGAACAATTATTAAAATAGTACTTCGGTACTGTTTTTATATAATGTCAAACATTTTTGCTGATTTTCCAAATAATTTTGATAGACTTTATTCTTTTACTCAGATATAATAATGATAGAAAGGAGCAAAAGGAATGCTTGGAAATAAACTCGTAAAACTAAGAAAGGAAAATAAGTTATCACAAGACTCACTTGCAGATAAACTAGGTATTACTAGACAAACTATTTCTAATTGGGAACTTAATATTACTAAACCTGATATTGTACAAATTAAAAATATATCAGAGATATTTAATATCAGTATAGATGAACTTTTAGATAACAATACAAAAGATATTATTGAGAAAAAGATTAGTAATACCGAGAAACTTACTAACAAAACTAATAAATATATTAAAATTACTTTAATTACTTTAATTACTTTATATTTTATTATTTTGATATTTTTAATTATTATCACCATTTACTTTTTTAACAAGAAGGATTTTACTAATGATTATCAAACTAGTTTTAGATGTAACAATAATAAAATTATTTACGATGTTTCAATAGATAACTATTATAATAGTGAAAATGGTAATACCTCTTTTGATATAGTTGTTTTTAAGTGTAATGATGCTGATGGTAAATGTAATTACGAAAGATTTAATGCTGGTTCTACTATTGAAGAAGCATTAAAATCTTTAAACACCATAAAAAAAATCATTATTGATCAAGGTGCTACTTGTAAATAAATAATCACTAACTAAACAAAAAATTGAAGACTATAGGCTTCAATTTTTTCATTAAAGACCTAAGGTTTTAATGATAATGAAGAGACTATAGGCTCTGAACTAATAATATACAATTGTTTGCTTTTTTATATTATTCTTATTTACTAAAAGTAATTTATATGTTATACTTTTATATGTAAATATGGAGGTAATAAAATGTTAGATTATATTATTATAGGACTATTAATAATAGTTATTATACTTGTTATTATAGCAATTAGTAAAAATGTTAATGAAGGAAAAATCACAGAAAGATTAGGTACTTTAGAAACTACTACAGTGAAAGAATTATCTAGTTTTCAAATAGATATAATGAAAACTATGAATGATAATTTTAATGGACTTAACGATAGAATGGAAAAGAAACTTACACAAATTAATGACAAAGTAAATGAAAGATTAGATGATAACTTTGCTAAAACCAATAGAACATTTACTAATATATTAGAAAGATTATCTAAAATAGACGAGGCCCAAAAGAAGATAGATACTTTATCTACAGATATTGTTTCACTACAAAGTATTTTAACTGATAAAAAGAGTAGAGGTATTTTTGGTGAAATTAATCTTAAACATATCTTAGTTAGTATATTTGGTGAAAAGAATGATAATGTATATAGACTTCAGTATACTTTCCCTAATACCACTATTGCGGATGCTGTTATATTTGCTCCTGAGCCACTTGGCACTGTTGCAATTGATTCAAAGTTTCCTTTAGAACATTATCAAAAAATGGTAGATAAAAATCTTCCTCAAGTAGATAGAAATATAGCAGAAAAAGAATTTAAAGTAGATGTTAAGAAACATATTGATGCAATTGCTAGTAAATATATTATACCTGGAGTTACTTCTGATCAGGCTATTATGTTTTTACCTGCGGAAGCATTATTCGCTGAGATAAATGCTTATCATACTGATTTAATAGAATATGCACACAAAAGAAGAGTATGGATATGTTCTCCTACTACATTAATTAGTACTTTTACTATTATTGAGGTACTTCTTAAGAATATGGAAAGAGATAAATATGCAAGTATTATTCATGATGAATTAAATAAACTTGGTATTGAATTTGGTAGATATAAAGAAAGATGGGATAAACTTTCTAGAAGTATTGAAACTGTTAATAAAGATATAGAAAATATTCATGTAACTACTGATAAAATAAGTAAAAGATTTGACTCTATTAGTAAAGTAGAACTTGGAGATAAAAAAGAAATAGAATAATTAAAAACTCTTAATAATATCTTATTATTTGAATAAATTTAAATGAGGGATATTATGATAAGAGTTTTTTTCTTTTTACTTGGATTTGGTCTTATGGTAATTGGATGTAGTTTTATCATATTATATCTAAATTTAACCACTATGGGGTATAATTTTTTAGAATATGTTAATTTTATTATAAGAAGAGTAGAATGCTACTTTAGTATTATTGGCTTTATAATTATAATTTTATCTATTGCTTTGAAAGGGGATTATAGAAAATGAATTATATTTATGATATAGTACTTAATTTTAATAAAGAATATTATAACTTCTTTGAATGGAATAAGAGAGATAATATTGTTAATGTAAAGAAAATACCATTATTTCTTGTTAATAATGATACTTTTAAAATGTTTAAATATGATAATGTAACTGTAAGTAGTGATTTTATTAATTTAATTAAAGATAAAACTTATACTTATTCTAGAATTAAGATAGGTAATACTTCTTTAATAACTAATGGTAAAGAAGTTATTGCAGTACTCTTTAATGATAAGGGTGAACTTATTAAAAGAAGTAGTCTTTTGTTAGATGAAGAAGAAGAGGTATTAAATGAAACTTCCAATGATAGTATTTATAATATTGATATTGTTAAATCCTCAAGAAATAAGATTTCTTTTGTAAATAGAAGTCAAAAAGAAAAGAAGAACTTTTTAATTAAATATATTAATAAGGAGAATAATCTTATTAATTTAAAATATTTATATTATGATTATTTTGAAAAAGAAGATGATAATATTAATAATATTAAAAAGTCTTTAATTAATGAAATTAAATATAATTGGAATAATAAGTTAGATGATTTATATGAAACTGTCAAAATATTTAAAAAGATTAAAAATTAAAAGAAGGGTTATTTCTTCTTTATTTATTATTTATAAATTTATGTATTTTATGTAACTCTTTAGCAGTATTATTTACAAATTCTTCTTTATCATCACATTTAAATTTTTGAGTTAAAATTATCATGTAATATGGATTTTCTGCATCTACATAACCAGCCTCATGGTAAGCAATATCCCAACTACCATATTTTTTAACAAAATTATTATTTTCAATGGATTCTGGTAATACTATACTAAATGATGGATTACTAAGCCAATTATAAAAGTCTTGTCCATATTTACTTTTATTAATAAAGTCTCTTACTTTCTTCCAGTATATTGCCATATCATCACAATTTATTAATCCAAATAAATCTTTGCCTTCCATTGTATGGAGTGCTCCAAGTGATTTACCATATTTTTCTAAGTTTTCTTTTCCAACATAATTAACAAGTTTTATATATGCTGTATTATCACTTTCTGTTATTGTTAATCTAATTAAATCTTTAATAGTGTAATATGTATCTTGCTTTTGAAATTTAATGATTCCAGTATCTTGTTTTAAATCATTCATAGTTACTAAAAGAGTATCCTCTAGTGATATTTTTTTGTTTTCAGCCATTTCTAATAACATTACGCACACTAATATTTTAATACTTGAAGCAGCATAGAATAGTATATCTGAATTGTATGATAATATACTTCCAGTATTTATGTCTTCGTAGTAATAGGCCACTTTTTCTTTTTGTTTGAGATACATTGTATTTAGTTCTAAATAATATTTTTTTAATTCTTCTTGTTTATCTTTTAATGTTTCTGAAACATTCTTTAGTTCGCACTTCATATTTATCTTATAATTCATAACATCAGTCCCTTCATATCTAATTATATCATATTTTAGAATTTTCATGAAAAAATGATACTTAATGTACCATTTTATTTGTTATTTTCTTCGAGCAATTTTATAATCTTTTTTTGGTTACTTTGAAGTTCTTTTATTTGTTCATGTAGCACTTCAAGTATTAATTCACTTTTTAAATCCGTCTTATAATCATTTAAACTTCTTAAACTATCTTTTTTAGCCGCTCTATTCTGACTCATCATAATTATTGGTGCTTGAAGTGCCGCTATACATGATAATATTAGATTGAGTAGAATAAATGGATATGGATCTACATTTACTATCATTAAGTAATTAATTATCATCCACAGTATAAGAAATATGCAAAATACTATAATAAACCCCCATGATCCTGCTACTGCAGTAACTTTGTCGGCCAATTTATCCCCTAAACTTCTTTTGGCATCTTCTTCTTTATCTGAGTCAATGGCTATTGGACTATCCAAAAGCATTTCAACAAGTTCATCTTCATCCTTAATATCAAAATCTTTATTTAGTAATAATTTTACTAAGTTGTCTTTTCTTTTATTTACTTCCATAGTTACCTCCATTTTTTATAATTTATCATATTTTAATTTTAACACTTTATTTAGATGTTGTAAACTACTAAAAAATGATACTTAATGTACCATTTTATTTGTTATATTGAGATTTATAAGTTTCATACTTCTTTTCTAATACTGTATCAGTAAACTTAAGTTTGGCATCCTCACGCATTTTATCTAATGCTTTATATTGAACTGAAGTATCTTTTGACTTATGTTCAGAAACTAATGAAGTAATTATTTCTTCTTTTACATCTTTAAGAGCTGGTTTTTCTTTTTGATCTATTCTATATATTACATGATATCCATAAGAAGTTTGAACTGGCTCTTTAGTATAAGAATTATTTTCTAGTTTTTGCATTGCTTCCATATAAGCAGATTCAAGACTAGCATTATATGCTTTATATCCTAGTTCTTCATATGTTATTTTATCCTTATATTCATCTTTTACTTCATCAAATGATTTGCCTTCATTTAATTTAGTAATTATTTCTTTAGCTAAATTTTCAGCTTCTTTCTTTTCTTCATCAGTAGCACTGCTACTAACTTTTACTAAAATGTGTTTGGTATTGATATCTCCATATACCTTATCTTCATAGTACTTTTCTATTTCTTTATCAGTAATTTGTTCTTTTATATAATCATCAGTATACTGTGTTCTTCTATATTGAAGTCTTAAGTATTCAATAAATGCCCTTTCACTACCAAAGCCACTTTTAGTTAAGAATTCTTCTTTACTATATCCATAGTACTGATTATACATATTATAATAGTTTTCTGCTTGATCATTTAATTCAGTATTCATCTCATCTGTTTCAGGATATTTTTCTTCAAGTATTTTATTATCTATTATATCTAGTAAATTATTTACTGAATAGATTTCTTTCATATCTTCATATAAATCTTCTGCAGTTACAGTTAAACCATCTATACTTGCTACCGGCTCTAAACCATTCTCTAATTTAGCTATTCTATCTGGCCATATTAGGATTACCACTAGTACTGTAGCAAGCACTCCTCCAATTACTCCATAAATAGCTAATCTATATTTATCTATAAAATCATAGAATTTGAATAGTTTATCGTATTCTTTCTTATTAGTATTTTTCTTTTCCTCTTTTTTTACCTCTTTAACTACTTTTTCTTCTTTTTTTTGTTCTGCTTTACTTATAACATTTTTCTTAGTATCTTTTTTTGATACTTCTTTTTTGTTTGCCATTTTGTTATCTCCTTTCAAAGTTACATTAATATAATATCAAAAATAGGAGAAAATTACAATATGATTTTTGAAATATGGGGAAAATAACATATTTTAATTACTTATTTTTAATATATATTTGATTTCATACTAATTAGCCCAGCACACTTTTTATCTTTTTCCATAAAATACTATGAATAGAAAAAAAGGAGGAATGTATTATGAGTAACTGCGGTTCACCTTGCGGCGGATCTAGTGCCGCTATTGTACTAGTATTATTTATCTTATTAATAATAATACTTGGAGCTTGGATATAATAAAGGAGGTGCATTAAAATGTCTGGAAATAGTTCATGTAAAGGAAATAATGGCTTCTTAATTGTTATTGTTTTATATATTCTACTTGCTATTATACTAGGTTCTGCTTTCTTTTATTAAAATATCTTAGTTTAGGGAAACTATCTTCGGATAGTTTTTTTCTTTATAAAAAGCAGGCTAAAACCTACTTTAACTTATTATATACTTCTTCAAGTGATAATTTTTCTTCATTATTATATTTTGGTATTAGGTGTAAATGAAAATGTTTTACTTCTTGACCTAAGCCATTATTTTCACAAAGTGATATACCATCATAGTTTAATCTTTCTTTAAGAAGTACAGCAATTTCTTTGGCTACCTTTAGTATATGATGTAGTGCTTCTTCATCTATATCAAAAAAATCTTGATAATGTTTCTTTGGTACTATAAGAGTATGTCCTGTATGATTAGGATTTACATCTAAGAATACTTTAACCATCTCATCTTCATATATTGTATATGATGGTATTTCATTATTTATTATTTTGCAAAATACATCCATGTTATTACCTCCATACTAAGTATAACATTTTTTAAATTATTTTACTATTACTTTATCTAATTTTAGTATATATTAGTGGCTTATATATGATAGATACACTGGTATATTATTGTTACACTTATTGAGTATAAGTGTAACAATAACACTGAAAGACCTTAGGCTGGAAGTGCATGACATAAAAAGAACTAAGTTAATTTCTTAGTCCATTTATTGTATGAATATCTGCGAATATTCTAACATTATTATGTAAAATTTAGTATATTTTTATTCATAAGGTTAACTTTTTTAAATTTATCTGCTATAATTTAGGTATGAGAAGTAGTAAAAAAATACTATTTATTATATTCATGTTTATATTCTTTATTGGTTCTGCTAATGCAAGCAGTAAAGAAAAAGTAACTTTTTCTAAATGCGTTGATGGAGATACTATTAAAGTAAACATTGATGGTGAAATAAACATAGTTAGAATGCTAGCAATAGATACTCCAGAGTCTGTTCATCCCACTAAAGGGGTTGAATACTATGGTGAAGAAGCAAGTAATTATACCTGTAATTTAGTTACTAATGCAAAGAAAATAGAACTTGAATATGATAAAAATAGTGATAAAAAAGATAAATATAATAGAGTTTTAGCTTGGGTATGGGTAGATGATACTTTACTTCAAGATGAACTTGTTAAAAATGGCTATGCAGAGGTTGCTTATTTGTATGGTGATTATAAGTATACTAATACTCTAAAGGATCACCAAGCAGTAGCAGAAGCCTCTAAAATAGGTATATGGAATGAAGAAGCAAGAAAGGAGTTTGATTCAAATAGTAGTTCTAAGAATGATGATAATACTACTGATAATAGTGATAGTTATATTGATTTAAAGAATATGTCCACTAGTGATATTATTATAGTTATAGGAGTAGTAATTATTGGAATTGTTTTAGGACCCACTATTAAGAAAATTAAAAGAAAAATTAAAAAATATACAAAATAGAAAGGAATGTTAATTTGAAAAAAGATATTACACTTGTTATTTTAGCAGCAGGTATGGGTAGTCGCTTTGGGGGACTTAAGCAAATTGAGCCTATGGGTCCTAATGGAGAATTTATTATAGACTATTCTGTATATGATGCTATTAAAGCTGGATTTAATAAAATTGTATTTTTAATAAAAAGGGAAAACTATGATTTATTTAAGGAGACAATAGGAGCTAGAGTAGAACCATATATTAAAACTGAATATGCTTTTCAAGAACTTAATAATCTACCTTTAGGATACACTCTTCCTAGTGATAGAGTTAAACCTCTTGGTACTGCTCATGCGGTACTTTGCTGTAAGGAAAAGGTTCATGAAAACTTTGCAATGATTAACTCAGATGACTTCTATGGAAGAGATGCTTTTATTAAAGCTTATGAGTATTTAAGTAAGGTAGATGAGTCTTCGAGTGAATATGGAATGATAGGATATAAAGTTGCTAATACTCTTACAGAAAATGGCTCTGTTAAAAGAGGAGTATGTAATGTAGATAATAATGGATATCTTACTAATTTAACTGAAAGTAAAGTAGAGAGAGTTAATAATGAAATAATTGCTAGTCCACTAGATGGAAGTAAAGCATTTACTGTTAAAGATGACGATACTGTCAGTATGAATTTCCTATTATTTACTCCTAGTATATTTAATTATATAGAAGAAGGTTTCCCTGAGTTCTTTGACAATAATAAAGATAACTTACTTACCGCAGAGTATTTAATTCCTGATGTTCTTAGTAATTTAATTAAGAATAATAAGGCTAGTACTAAGGTTATTCCTACTAGTGCTAACTGGTATGGTGTTACTTATAAAGAGGATACTCCTGGAGTAAAGAAGGCTATTCAAAATCTTGTAGATAATCATGAATATAATGATAATTTATGGGACTAATATGTTAAATTATGTTATTTACATAAATCTATTTAATTTTTAATTTAGATTTGTTATACTTATGTTGTATAGAAAGGATTGATTTAAATGAAATATAATATTCGTGGAGATAAAATGGTAATTACAGATGCCATAAAGGATTATACAGAAAATAAACTAAGTAGATTAGAGAAGTATTTTAAGGACGATGATATTAAGGCTAATGTCCTTGCTAGAGTTAGAGGTAATTCACAAATTGTTGAAGTTACTATTCCTACGAGCAAGTATGTTCTAAGAAGTGAAGAAGAAAATGAAGACTTATATGCTGCGATAGACTTAGTTACTGATAAGTTAGAAAGACAAATTAGAAAGAATAAAACTAGATTAAATAGAAATACTAAGGAAAGTGTTAAAGAATTTAACTTTGATTATGAAGTTAAGGATGAAGAGGCCTCTAAAGAAAAGATAGTTAAAAGAAAAAATATTGAAACTAAACCTATGGATGAAGAAGAGGCTATTCTTGAAATGGAACTATTAGGTCATTCATTCTTTGTATATAAAGATATGGATACTAACAACACTTGTGTTCTTTATAAAAGAAAAGATGGAGACTATGGTTTAATTGAAACTAAATAATATTTGAGTATCAACAGTTGTTGTTGATACTTTTTTAGTTTTTTATGATGTATCCACAGGTGCTGTTGATAGACTATTTTTAATATTTAATTGACTTTTATAATATATAGTGTATAATATTGTTACATTCTTTAAGGGGGAGTAATATTAATGAATGACACTACTATGAAACTATTAAATTTAATTAATGAAGGGAAAACAGTAAATGAAATATCAGAAATACTAAAACTATCTAATAAAGCTATTTTTTGTAGATTAAATATGCTTAGAAATGCTGGATATAATTTTAAGAGATTATATTATTCTGATGGTAATATTGTCTACTCAAATGGATCTGATATGGCTTGGTATAATGAAAGGCGTAATGGTACTAACTTAATTACAAATACCAACAAAATTGATGCAATAGTAATATCTGATATACATTTTGGTAGTAACTATGAAATCGAAAAAATTATGGATAGAATATATAACTATTGTATTAGCAATGGTATTCATATAATTTTATTTGGTGGTGATTTAGTTGATGGTACCTTTGGAAAGAGTAAAAGAATTGGTAATATAGATGAACAACTTGCTTATATTATGAAGAAATATCCATTTGATAAAAGTATTATAAATTTTGGAGTATTAGGAGATCACGATTATAGCATTTTTGAGGCCAATTCAAGAGATATATCTTTGCTTTTTAGTAATTATAGACACGATATTGTTCCACTTGGATATTATGTCGGAAAGTTGAATATTGGTAATGATATATTAACTTTTTATCATGGAAATAAGGTAAATTATACCAAAAATGATGATATTATTATTTCAAATAACAATGGGGGCAGAAATATTATATTTCGCGGTCATACTCATAGGAAACTTGATATTTCAAATCTTTGTTCTAATACTCTTATTAAACTTCCATCGCTTAGTGACCTTAGAGATGATGATGATGAATTTTTACCTAGTGCTATTAGAATTCGTATTTCACTAAATAACGATATATTTTCAAACATACTTGTTAATCAGTTATTGATTGGAGATAAAATATATTCTATTAATGAGTTTAATCAAAACTTTACTTCTAGAAAAAAACAAAATTATAGTGAATTATTTGGAAAGATTAATTATAATAGAGTTAATGAATCATCAGATTTTACAGAAACAGACGAAAATGATTTGAAAGAAGAAATAAATACTTTTGATGTAGTTGAAAAAGAAGATATTAAAATTCTAACTAAAAAGTTATAAAACAAGTTATCGCGACTTGTTTTTTATTAATAATTACCGCAAGGTACGATAGGTTTTTCTTATAATTTATTCATTAACATATAATGTTGATAGTTTTATTTTACAATATTACATTTTTCTTCAATATATAGATTAAAATAATAATTGGTACTATTTTATCAAAAAAAGTATAAACATTTTAGTCTATACTTAATTAGTTATTTATTAATTTTTTTCTTCATTAACCTGTTTTTGCAATAATTCTAAATCTTTAATGCTCTTATTATCCTTCAATACTTTCATTTGTCTTCTTGCTGAATTATTAAGTCTTACTAGTCTTTCACTTTGCGGAACTTCTTCTTCAATTAATTCTGCATTTGTATTTTGTAAGTTATTTAAGATTACTAAGTGAAGTAAATCAGTATAATCCCTTATATTTCCATTTTTTGCAAGTTCTGGATTACTTTTTCTCCATTCTTTTACTGTCATACCAAATAATGCAACATTTAAAACATCGGCTTCTTCGGCGTAAACAAATTTCTTTTGCTCCTCTGTTAGTGTTGGAACAATATAAGTTTTTACTGCATCAGTATGAACAACATAGTTTAATTTAGATAAAATTCTATTTGCTTGCCAGTCTATTTTTTTTCTGATATGCTTCATTAGTTTTCAGTCTCTCAAACTCAGTTATTAAATATAGTTTAAACTCAGGAGATAACCAACTTGTAAATTCAAATGCAATATCTGGATGAGCAAAAGTTCCAATACTATATCTTCCACCTTTTGAAACTATTCCTATTGCATTAGTCCTTTTTATCCACTATGTTGGTGACATTGCAAATGAGTTTTTTCCATACTCTGTTTTAATTTGGTCGAATTCGACTAAATTAAAATCTTGATTATGAAGTTCTTCCTATAAACCAATATAATCAATAGTATTTATTCTTCTTAACCAATTTTTCACTGTAAAAGAATTTTTTTCATCCCGATAAAATTATATCATACTTTTCTTATTTAACATATAGTATATATTAAAAAAATAACTATTCTATCCACACATATTGTTGATACTTTTATTTCATATTCATATCTATCAACATCTACTATTAATTGAAGTTTTAAAGACTTATGGCTTTAAAACTTTTTTTGAAGACCTTAAGCTTCAAAAACACCAAAGTGACTATAGGCACGGAGGTGAAACTATAATAAAATAAGGTAAATATTAAATATTTACTAGTTTTTTTAATCAAAATATAGTAAAATATTATCTAGGAGATGATTTGATGTTTAAGATACTTAAAAAGATGTTTGATAATGAATATAAAGAATTATATAGATTTAGTAAACTAGCAGACCAAATAGATGCTCTTGATGAAGAAATGAGTAAATTATCTGATAAGAAACTTGCTAGTTATACTGATAAGTTTAAAAAGAGACTAGAAGATGGAGAAACACTAGAAGATATTCTAGTAGAAGCATTTGCAGTAGCTAGAGAGGCTGCTTATAGATGTGTAGGTATGAAACCTTTCTACTGCCAACTACTAGGTGGTCTTGCTATCCACTACGGCAATATTGCTGAGATGAAAACTGGTGAAGGTAAAACACTTACTTGTGTACTTCCTGCTTATTTAAATGCTTTAACAGGCAAAGGTGTTCATATCGTTACAGTTAACGAATTTTTATCTACCAGAGACTCTGAATGGATGGGTAGTATATTTAGATTCTTAGGTCTTTCTGTAGGACTTAACTTAAGAGAGTTATCTTTTAAAGAAAAGCAAGATGCTTATAACTGTGATATTTTATATAGTACTAATAATGAACTTGGTTTTGACTATTTAAGAGATAACATGGTTGTAAAAAGAGAAAATAGAGTACAAAGACCTCTTAACTATTGTATTGTCGATGAGGTTGACTCTATCTTAATAGATGAAGCTAGAACTCCTCTTATTATATCTGGTGGAGTTATGCAGTCCGCTAATCTATATACTGATGCCGATAGATTTGTTAAATCTCTTAAAGAAAATGAAGACTATATTATGGATGAAAAATCTAAGGCAGTTAGTTTAACTGATGAAGGTAGTAGAAAGGCTGAAGAACATTTCCATTTAGATAACTTGTATAATATTAATAATACTGCTTTGGTACATCATATAAATCAGGCTTTAAAAGCTAACTATGCAATGAGTTTGGATGTTGATTATGTTGTACAAGATGGTGAAGTTGTTATCGTAGACCAATTTACTGGTAGACTTATGAAAGGTAGAGCCTTCTCTGATGGATTACATCAAGCTATTGAGGCTAAAGAAGGAGTTAAGATTCAACAAGAGACTAAGACTCTTGCTACAATTACTTTCCAAAACTACTTTAGAATGTATCATAAATTATCTGGTATGACTGGTACTGCGAAGACTGAAGAAGAAGAATTTAGAAATATTTATAATATGTTTGTTATTCAAATTCCTACGAATAAACCTGTTATTAGAGAGGATGCCACTGATTTATTATATCCTGGTAAAGAAGGTAAATATAATGCCATAGTAAGAGAAATTGAAAGAAGACATGCTGCTGGTCAACCAGTACTTGTTGGTACTATTGCTATTGAAACTTCTGAATTACTTAGTAAAATGCTTACTAAAAAGAAGATTCCTCATGAAGTATTAAATGCTAAGAATCATGCTAGAGAAGCTGAAATTATAGCTCATGCAGGTGAAAAAGGTGCTGTTACTATTGCTACTAATATGGCTGGTCGTGGTACCGATATTAAACTTGGCGAAGGTGTAAAAGAACTTGGCGGTTTATGTGTTATTGGCAGTGAAAGACATGAGTCTAGAAGAATAGATAATCAGCTTAGAGGTAGAAGTGGTAGACAAGGTGACCCTGGATTTACGCAATTTTTTGTATCTTTTGAAGATGAACTTCTTGTTAGATTTGGTTCTGATAGATATAGAGGTATGCTTGCTAACTTAGGTTTTACTGGAGATCAGGCTATTCAAAATAAAATGTTCTCTAAAACAGTTGAATCTGCGCAAAGAAAAGTTGAAGGTAATAACTTTGATATAAGAAAACAACTTCTTAATTATGATGATGTCATGAATAATCAAAGAGAGATTATCTATGCTAAGAGAAATGAAATTCTTGATAATGAATCTATTCATGATACTGTTTTTAATGGATTTAGAGATTATATTAGTGATATAGTTAATTCTCATTTGGTAGAGAGTACTAAATTAAAAGAAGAAGATTATAGTGAAATACTTGAAGCCGCTAACGAGAACTTGCTTAGAAAGTATAGAATTAACTTATCTGAGATTAATGGTAAACATCCTGATGAGGTAATTGATACTATTTATAATAATGTTACTCGTGATTATGAAGAAAAATTAGAGGATATTCCTGAAGAAGTTAGAGATGAATTTGAAAAAGCTGTTTCACTTAGAGTAATTGATAATTACTGGATGGAACATATTTCTACAATGAGTCATTTAAGAGATGGTATTGGTCTTAGAGGTTATGCTAATACTAGTCCACTTCAGGCATATACTATGGAAGGATATCAATTATTTGATGAAATGATAGCTAGAATTAATAAAGATATTAGTATTTATCTACTTAAATCTGAAATTAGGCAAAATCTAGAAAGAAAACAAGTAGCAAAGAATGCTATTACTAATGATAGTAAGGACCACGCTAAGGTACAAAAGAAGAGTACTAAGGTTGGTAGAAATGATCCATGTCCTTGTGGAAGTGGTAAGAAATATAAGAATTGCTGCGGTAAGTAACTTGTTCTACAAAATTTTAGAAAGGAGAACATATGAAAATACTTTTAGGTTCAACTAATGTTTCTAAACAAAGATCAATTTCAATCGCAATGAATGAATTGGGATTTGATGATATTTCTGTTATTCCTGTTAATGTTAACTCTTTAGTAAGTTCTAAACCTATTAATGACGAAACATTAATAGGTGCAAAAAACAGAAATCATAGTTTATATAATTATTGCATAGAAAATGATATTTCATTTGATTTATTAATAAGTATTGAAGGGGGATATGAACAGATAGACGATACATACTTTATTGTTACTTATGCCTCAATACTTGATTCAAATGGTAATGAATTTATAGGAAAATCAAGCGGTCTTCAAATTACTGAAAATATGTTTAATTATGTTAAAGAGGGAAAATCTTTAAATAAAGTTATTGAAAATATTCTTGGTAATAGTAGTAATAAAAAAGATAATGGAATAACAGGATACCTAACAAATGGTTATTATAGAAGAGATATATTTGAATCTTCAGCAGTTATAAGTGCTATGCAAACTTTACTAAACTTTAAGTCAAATTATAAAAAATTAGAGAAAAAAATATAATGTTAGAATAATAGAATAGAGGTGTCGCCAAAAAACTATGTGCTGTCGCCTTTTAAAATAATAATGGAGGGGGAAAGAAAAATGAATAATAAAGTAATTGGAAATGAAAAAGATATAATATTTTATAATGATGAAGAAGGAAATACAAAGATTGAAGTTCTTCTGCAAAATGAAGATGTTTGGTTAAATACAGAGGCATTAGCAGAACTCTTTAGTATTGATAGAAGTGGTATTGTTAGGCATATTAATAATATCTATAAAGATAATGAGTTGAATGAAAATAGCACATGTGCAAAAATTGCACATATGGGTAATGATGGTAAACAAAGTTATAATACAAAATACTATAACTTAGATATGATTATTTCTATAGGATTTAGAGTTAACTCTAAAAAGGCCATTGAGTTTAGAACTTGGGCTAATAAAATAATTAAAGATTATATGATTCAAGGTTTTGCTCTAAATGATGATAGATTTATGAAAGCAAGAAAGTCTGATCAAGAATACTTTAATAGATTATTAGATAGAATTAAATTAATTAGAACAAGCGAGAGAATGTTTTATCAAAAAATTACTGATATATTTTCCGAATGTTCTATTGATTATGATAAGAATAGCGAGATTTCACTTAATTTTTACAAAACTATTCAAAATAAGTTTCACTTTGCTATAACTGGAAAAACAGCAGCGGAAATTGTATATGATAGAGCAGATGCCCAAAAAAAGAATATGGGACTTACTACTTGGGAAAAATCTCCTGATGGCAAGATACTTAAATCAGATGTTATTATTGCAAAAAACTATTTAGATGAAAAGGAAATTAAAGGATTAAATAACTTAGTAAACTTATTTCTAGATATTGCAGAAAATAATGCAGAAAGAAATATTCCAATGTATATGAATGATTGGAAGAATGAAGTAGAAAATGCATTAAAACTATTTCACTATGATATATTAGATGGTAATGGTAAAATATCACATAAACAAGCAATCCAAAAAGCCGCTAGTGAATATGAAAAATATAAAGTTATTCAAGATAAAAATTATATTTCTGACTTTGATAAGTTAGTTAAAGAAACTGAACAGTTAGAAAAATAAATAAGAGATGTTATCACATAAAGAGTGGTAACATTTTCTTTTGACTAATTAAATGTAAAATTTATTTGAAACAATATATGTACGTTCCAAATAACATACATATATATTATAATTGTATGTTATTTGGAACAAATATTTTATGAATGAAGAAGAACAAATTTTATAAACTGCAGAAATAAAAAATCTTATGTAGAAAATATAGATTATGATGATGTTATGAATTCTATTAATTTAATTATTGAATTATTAGAGGAAGAACCAGTTGGAGTTTAATTTTTTATAGAATGAAAATGATGTAAAGTTAGTTAAAGAGACTGAACAATTAGAAAAATAAATAAAAAGATACATTTTACATTAAAGTGTATCTTTTTTTGAAACTTTTTTATTGATATATGGGATAATTATAGTGTAGGTGATAATATGACTAGTCAAACAAACCTAGATAAGTTTAATGAATTTTATAAAGAAACTTACTCTAATATTCTTAGATATATTATTATTAAATGTCATAATATTAATGATGTAAATGATATTATTCAAGAAGTTTATTTAGAGTTATGGAAAATTATGAATAAGAAAAATATTGATAATACTAATATTAATAGTTATTTAATTGGAATTGCTATTAATAAAATTAAGAAGTATTATTCTTTAGTTATGAGAATAAGAGATATTTCTTTATTTGATAAAAATAATAATGACTTAGAAATTATAGATAAAATAGATTCTTCATTTGATATTGAAGATTTAATTATTAAAGATGAAGAATGGAAATCAATATGGAATTTTATTAAAAAGAAAAAGAATCAAGATGTTCCAAAAGTATTTTATTTATATTACAAGGAAGAAATGACTATTAAAGAAATTAGTAAACTACTTAATACTAAAGAATCTTATATTAAAAATCTTATTTATAGAACTTTGAATGAATTATGCTTATATTTTAAGGAGTGTGATTAAAATGAATAATGAAGATAAATTAAATAAAGTTATAACAAATGATTTTGATATAACTAACAATTATACTTCTATTAGGAAGAAAATGGAAAGAGGTAATAAAATGAATAAAATATTTAAATATAGCCTAGTACCTATGGCTATAGTTATAACTTTGGCTAGTGTATTTCTTTTAAATAAAAGAAGTAACACAAATAATGTATTAGATAGTGATGTTAAAAATAATGATGTTATTATTGTTAATAGTATTGATAACAACTCTGATAATGCTAAGTTAGATATTGATGGAAGAAGTGAAGATATAACTACTGATGATTTATATAAAATATATCCTTTACTTAAAGATATTGTGGTACCAAATGACTATAATATAAATGGAATAATTAAATGCTATTTATTCAATGATGATACTGGTAAATATGATAAATTATATGGATATAATATTATTTATAGTGGTGGTAATAATAAATATATAGATATATTTATTTTAATAGATACTACTAAGAGACTTAGATGTTTTAGTATTGATACTGGTAAAATGAGAAATTCTATAATCAATGGCAATAACATTAAGATTATGGGTGAAGATAAAAATTATTATGCTATATTTAGTTATAATAATATTAACTTTGATATTGAAACTACTGGAATATCAGAGGGAGAATTTATTCAGTTAATAAAATCTATTGTTAAATAATTTTTTCTATCAACAGTTTTTGTTGATAGTTTTTCTATTATAGTGATATAATTATTAGGGATGACTATTATGAAGGAAAAAGAATTTAATTTAATAATAAATGATTTAATAAATAATGAAACAGTACTAGAAATGAAAAAATATTATCAACATGGTAGTACTAGTTGTTTTGAACATTGTTATAACGTTGCCTATGTCTGCTACAAGATGGCTAAAAAACTAGGATTGGACTATGTTAGTGCTACGAGAGGTGCTATGCTTCATGACTTATTCTTGTATGATTGGAGAACTCCTAAAAAAGATAGAGTAAATAAAAAGATGCACGCATTTACTCATGGAAAGATTGCACTTAATAATGCTACTAAATTATTTAAACTTAATGATACGGAAAAAGATATGATACTTAGACATATGTGGCCTGTTACTTTAAAAATGCCAAAAACTAAAGAGGGATTTTTATTAACACTTGCTGATAAGTACTGTGCTATTATTGAAACTAAGAATGATATAATGTATAATCTTAATAAAATATATTATTTTAATTATTTATATATTGCAGTAATTTTAATATTTAGAGGTATGTAAAAAAATCTATAAACATTACATTTATAGGTCCTTTTCTACTACTAATGGATTAAAATTATTTATTGTCTCAGTTAACTTTCGATGTCTAATTATAAAAGAAAACTTCCTATTAATTTTGAAGAATAGACTAGTAATAGTCTTTTCTTTATGTTAAAATTAAATTATAGGGGATGTATATAATGAAAGAAAATACTTTAACTCAAATAAAAAATGAAGTGGAAATAACAAAATTAAATATTGAAAAAAATAATGAAATGGTTAAAAGAATTAAAGAACTTGAAAAGAATCGTTATGTTAGGGAGTATCTCAGTTTAGTTGGTTTATCTAATACTAAGCAAAAATTTATTACTGATACTGATGATGAGATAATATCACAAATATATGATAAATATATTCATAGAATAGATGAAAGGGATACTAATGGGATATATATTTATCTTGGTACTTTTAGATATTCTAGTACTGCTGATATAGTTTCTCTTGGTGATGATAAGGTTAGTTATGATGATGATAGAGCAGACTATAGATTATATCAAGATTTAGAACAACTTGCTTCATTGGTTGTTAATATCAAAGATTGTAAGGCTTTTGAAGAGAATAATACTATTATTAATCCTAACGGTTATTTTAAAAGTAGAGAATACTACAAAATACAAAAAGAATTTTTTATTACTGCAGTTAAGAAGGGACAAGAAACCGCTAGAAAGAGGATTTTAAAGAAATATCCTGAATTATAATAATTAGTACTGGCTTATATATGATAGATATGGATGATATATCATTTATAGACTACAGGCTATAAATGACACTCTAAGATTATAGCTTAGAGTGAACAATATAAAAATAATATAATATAATAGATTTTTTCTTAGAAATTTGATACAATATTTATATGATAAAGGAGAATAAAAATGGATAATATAATGAAATTTGGCATAGATGAAGCTAGAAAAACAATGAATGAAAACAAAGGTGGTCCTTTTGGAGCAGTTATTACTGATAAAGATGGTAATATAATTAGTGTAACTTCTAATAGAGTACTAGAATTACATGATGCTACTGCTCATGCTGAGGTAATGGCTATTAGAAAAGCAGGTGAAAAACTAGGTACTCATGATTTATCTGGTTGTATTCTATATGCTACTGGATATCCTTGTCCTATGTGCCTGTCCGCTATTATATGGGCAAATATAAAAAAAGTATATTATGGTACTAATTTAAAGGATGCTGAAGATATTGGTTTTAGAGATGATTTTATATATAATTATATTAATAATAAAGATAAAGATATCTTAGATTTAGTAGAACTTAACCATGATGAATGTTTAGAACTATTTAATGAATATAAAGAAAAGAACAAAGAGATATATTAAGGAGGATATATATATGGAAAAAGTCTATATATTTGGACATAGAAATCCTGATACTGATAGTGTTACTGCCGCTATTACACTATCTTATTTAAAAAATAGATTAGGTATGAATACTGTACCAGCAGTACTTAGTTCAATTAACTTAGAATCTAAGTTTGCTCTTAATTATTTTGGAGTAGAAGAGCCTATATTTTTAAATGATGTTAATATCAAAATAAAAGATTTACAATATACTAAAAATTATACTGTTAAAGAAAATGATTCTATATATGAGGCATATTATAGAATGAATAAAGCAGGTATTAGTAAGATACCCGCTATTGACAAGGATAAAAACTTACTTGGTATTCTTAGTATGAAGGATATTGCTAAAGATCAGTTTTCATTTAACTATAGTTATGTTAATGCTACTTATGATAATATTTGTGAAGTTATTAAAGGTAAAAGCATACTTAGATTTGATGATAATATAGATGGTAATCTACTAGTAGCATCCTACAAGAGTACTACTTTTATCGAAGAAATTAATTTGGATAAAGATAGTATCTTAATTGTAGGTGATAGACATAGTATAATAGAGTATGCTGTTAATGCTGGTATTAAATTAATTGTGATTATTGGTAATAATGAGATAAAGAGAGAACATATTGATATAGCAAGAAAAAATAATGTTAATATTATTATTACTCCTTATAATACATTAGAAACTACTAAAATATTTAATTTATGTAATAATGTTACTACTATTCTTAATACTGAAAAGGTTCTATGTGTTAATGAAAATGATTCTATTAATGATTTTATTAAACTTGCTAACAAAACTAGATATAGTTATTATCCTGTGCTTGATAGAAAAAATAGATGTAAGGGTATTATAAGACTATCTGATGTTGGCTTTTCTCATAAAAAGAGTGTTATTTTAGTAGATCATAATTCTTATGAACAATCTGCGATTGGTCTTGAAGATGCTAATATACTTGAAATTATTGATCATCACAATATTGGTACTATTGGTACTAATATGCCTATTAGTTTTAGAAATATGCCTGTAGGTAGTACTAATACTATTATTTATTATTTATATAAAGAACATAGAATTTCTATTCCTAAAAAGATGGCTGGTCTTATGTTATCTGGTATATTATCTGATACACTAATTCTTACTAGTCCTACTACTACGGATAAAGATGTTGTAGCAGTTAAAGATCTTAGTAGAATAGCTAAAGTTAATTATAAAGATTATGGTTATAAAATGATTAAGGCTGGTTCTTCTCTTGAAGGTATGACTATGGAACAGGTACTTTATAAAGATTATAAGAACTATGTAATTAAAGGTAATAAAGTTGGTTTAGGTCAAGTTATTACTACTGATATTAATGATGTTCTTAATAAGAAGAACGAATACATAGATTTACTTAATACTATTAGTGAAAAGAATAATTACTTGTTTGTATGTTTATTTGTTACTAATATATTAGAAAATGGTACTTATGTACTTTATAGCGATAGAGCAAAAGATATTTTAGAATCTGCTTTTAACATTGATAATATTGAAGAGGGCAAGTTCTTAAAAGGTATTGTATCTAGAAAACTTCAAATACTTCCAAAGCTTATGAATGATATGGAGTAATTGACTTTTGAATACATTTGTTGTATTATATAGGTGTATTTTGACGAAAGATAGGGTGTTTAATGGTAATGGAAAATATTATAAATATTAATGAGTATAACGATTTAATCAACGAGTCAAATATAATAAAAAATGAAATAGAAGAAATAGATAAAGATATTATTAGTTCTAATAATGGAATTAAGGTTGCAGGTAAAAACATTAATGGTGCTTTAATTGCCGCTGGGGCTAGTATTGCCACTTGTATAGTTACTTTGGCACTTAAAACTCCAATTTTAGTATCTTTTATATCTGGTGGAATGGCTGCTGTGTCATTTAATTGGGCTCTTACTGCTACTAGTTACATAAATATTGAAAAAAAAAGAATATTAGAATGTGATAATAAAAAAATGTCACTTATAGATAAGCAAGTTGAATTAAAAAAGAGAATATTAAGTATTGAAAAAAATAGAGAAAATAATTTTAACTTAACTGAAATAAGCAAAAATACAGCGTTTAATGTTAAAACTAAAGCAGGGGTTAAGGTTAAAAAAAGAAGTATTAATGATAACAAGTAATTATATTTGTTAACTGATATTTATTAAGCATATTTACTATTGTATTATTAATTATTCATTAAATAGTATTGATAAAAAAGTCAATATTATTTATTTGAAAACATTAATATATTAATAAGTATGCTTTTTATTTAATTTTTTGTTTCTTATTTTTAGGAAATCTGCTATAATATAGGAGAAAGAGGTGTTATAATGATTATATTATCAGTAAATGCTGGTAGTTCATCTTTAAAATTTACTGGATTTGAAATGCCTAGTGAAGATGTTCTAATCAGTGGTGTATTTGAAAGAATAGGAATTGATAATAGTTTTTATACTATTAAAGTAAATGGTGAAAAGATTAAGAAAGAGGTAGAATTACCTAATCATAAAGTTGCTTTTGAAATTTTAATTAAAGAACTTATGGACAATAAGATTGTTGAATCTTTGGATGAAATTAAAGGTGTAGGTCATAGAATCGTACAAGGTGGTGCTTATTTTGATAAGACTGTAATCGCTGATGATGATGCTGTTAGTAAAATTGATGAACTAGCTAGTTTAGCTCCTTTACATAATCCTGCCGCTATCGTGGGTATTAATGCCGCTAAAGAAGTTATGCCTAATGCTGTTCAGACTGTTGTATTTGATACAGCCTTCCATCAAACTATGGCTCCTTGTGAATATATGTATGCAGTACCTTATGCTTGGTATAAAGAATATGGTATTAGAAAATATGGTGCACATGGTACTAGTCATAAATATGTTTCCCAAAGAATGAATGAAATACTTGGCAGAAATGATACTAAACTTATTACTTGTCATATTGGTAATGGTGCTTCAATTAGTGCTGTTAAAGATGGTAAGTGTGTTGATACTTCAATGGGTCTTACTCCTAATGCTGGATTAATTATGGGTTCAAGATGTGGTGATATGGATGCTACTGTTGTTACTTATGCTATGGAAAAGACTGGTATGACTCCTAAAGAGATGGATATTGTACTTAATAAACAAAGTGGCTTACTTGGAATAAGTGGTGTATCTAGTGATTCAAGAGACATTGAAGAAGGTATTAAAAATGGTAATGAAAGATGTATTTTAGCACAAGAAATGTATGTAAAGAGAATAGTTGAATATATTGCTAAATACTATGTTCTTCTTGGTGGATGTGATGCTATCGTATTTACTGCTGGTGTTGGAGAAAACTCTATTAGTACTAGAAAAGAAATTCTTAATAAGCTTGCAGTACTTGGTATTAAAGTAGATGAAGAGGCTAACAATGTTAGAGGCGAAGAAAAAAAGATTACTACTGATGACTCTGCTGTTCCTGCTTACATCATTCCTACTAATGAAGAGTTAATGATTGCTAAAGACACTTATTCATTAGTATTACAAGGATAATATGAATATATATAAGCAAATATTTAAAGTAATTAAAAAATATGATACCATTGTTATAGCAAGACATATTGGTGCTGATCCTGATGCTTTAGGTTCTCAGTTTGCACTTAAGGAAATAATCTTAAAGACTTTTCCTAATAAAAAAGTATATGCTGTTGGTAATCCTGCAAGTAGATTTAAGTTTTTTGGAAATAATGAAAAGATAGATAACATCGATACTACTAAAGGGCTACTTATCGTTTTGGATACTCCAGATATTAAGAGAATTGATGGTGTTAGTCTTAATAATTTTGAATATGTTATTAAAATGGATCACCATCCAATTATTGATAAGTATGCTAATATTGAATTAATTGATGAAGACTCTTGTAGTACTAGTCAATTAATACTTGAATTTATATTTAATAATAAAATTGAAATAAACAAGGAAATAGGAGAAAAATTATACTTAGGAATTGTTGGTGATACTGATAGATTCTTACATGATTATACATCTTCGAAAACATTTAGTTTGGTTACTAGATTACTTGAAGAAACTAATATAGATTTTACTTCTTTATATAAAGTCTTATATCAAAGACCTATTTCTGAGATTAGATTTGAAGGATATATTTACCAGAATTTAATTCTTACTGAAAATGGTGTTGCTTATATTAAAATTACTGATAGAAAGTTAAAGGAATTTGGTGTAGATAGTGCTGCTGCTGGTAACATGATTAATGATTTAAAGTTTGTTAATGAAATTATTGTTTGGGTATTTCTTACCGAGGATATTAAAAGTAATTTAATCAGGGCAAATATAAGATCTGTTGGTCCTTATATAAATGATGTTGCTACTAAATTTGGTGGTGGTGGTCATAAATATGCTTCTGGAGTAAAACTTAAGACTTGGGATGATTCTGATAAATTAATTAATGAACTTGATGAGTTAGTTAAGAATTATAAGAATTAAGCTATTTATTACATTGTTATAATTTAATCATAGTTAATAATTAAAGTTAAACTTATGTTTGACTTTTTTTTATTGTTGTGATAAAATATTAACTCGCTGAAGGGGAAGAGACTGCAAAGCAATTTTAAGGAGGTTTTTATGGATAAAATAATTAATGAAATTAGTAATATTAAAGTATTGAATTTAAAAGAATATAATAATCTTATTAGTAGATATGGTATTAATGATGTTAATCTAGCATTTAAGCAAATACTAAATCTTAGTACTAAAAAACAAGAATTACTAAAATTATATAGTATTGCTTTTATCGTTATTGATATAACTAGTCAAAACAAAAGAAATAACATTTATGGTTTCTTATGTAATAAATATGGTCAAGATGTAGTAGATAAGTTTATATCAGAATATGAAATATCAATTCTATCTTTTATTGATGATGATAAAATTAATGATTTACTCAATGCCGCGATTGACTTTGAAGAAACAAGAGAAAACTTAAATAACGAAGAAAAAAGTAATGATGAAAGCATTGATAACAATAACTTTTATACTGATAGTGACTCTGTCAAGGTGTATTTAAGGGAAATTGGTAGTTTACCTTTATTAAAAGCTGAAGAAGAAAAAGCTATAGCAATTGCCGCTAAAAAAGGGGATGAAAAAGCCAGAAAAAAATTAATTGAATCTAATTTGAGACTTGTCGTTTCTATAGCTAAGCATTTTGTATATCATGGACTTTCTCTTTTGGATTTAATACAAGAAGGAAATCTTGGTCTTATGAAAGCTGTAGAAAAATTTGATCCTTATAAAGGATTTAAATTTAGTACTTATGCCACTTGGTGGATTAGGCAAGCTATTACTAGAGCACTTGCCGATCATGCTAATACTATAAGAATTCCTGTTCATGCCCATGAACTTATTGGAAAAATTAATAGAACAAAAAAAATCTTAACGATGACTAATTCTGGTGAACCTAGTGATGAAGAGGTGGCAAAGTATCTAAATATTGATGTAGCAAAAATTGAAGAAGCTAAGTTAATAATGGAAAAAACAAATTTGATCTCTTTAGATACTCCTATTAAATCTGATGGAGATAGAGATGATTCTGTTATTGGAGATTTTATTCCTAGTACTGATGATGATCCGGAGGAAATTGCTTATAAAATGGCACTTGAAGAAACTATCAAAGAAGTTTTAGCCACTTTAACTCCTAGGGAACAAAAAGTTTTAGAGTTAAGATTTGGACTTAATGACAATAAAATTTTTACACTAGATGAAATTGGCCAAATGCTTGGTGTTACTAGAGAAAGAATTAGGCAAATTGAAAATAAAGCTATAAGAAAAATAAAAGTTCCTGTTAGGAGAAAAAAGTTAGATCCTTTTATTAAATAATTAGATATAAGTACAAGTTGCTTATATCTTTTTTACTCTAATAGTTTTCAAAATGCTACAAAAGTGTTATAATTATTAGGAAAAGAGGGATAGAGGATATGTTAAAAATAGAAAATCTAGAAGTTACTACAGATAATAAGAAAATATTAAAAAATTTTAATATGGTAATTAATGATGGTGAAATTCACGTTATAATGGGACCAAATGGTACTGGTAAATCGACATTATCACGAGTAATTATGGGTGATCCTAATTATAAAATCATTAATGGTAGTATAGAATTTAATGGCGATAATTTAAATTCTTTTTCTACTGATGAAAGAGCTAAGAAGGGAATATTTCTTGCTATGCAATATCCTATGGAAATAGAAGGAGTATCAAACCAAGACTTTCTAAGAACTGCAATTAGTAGTATTAATAATAAAAGAATAGGATTATATGATTTTATATTAAAATGTGAAAAAGGTGCTGAAGAATTATCTATGAATAAGGATTTAATTCATCGTAGTTTAAATGTTGGCTTTTCAGGTGGTGAAAAGAAGAAGAATGAAGTATTACAAATAAAACTTCTTATGCCTAAATTTATTATTTTAGATGAACTTGATTCTGGACTTGATGTAGATAGCCTTAGAATTACTAGTGAAAATATAAAGAAATATAAAGCGGAAAATCCTAGTACTTCTATTTTAATTATCACACATCACCCTAAAATATTAGAATACTTGCATCCTGATTATGTTCATATAATGAATAATGGTAAAATTATTAAAACTGGTAATTATGATTTAGCAATGGAAGTAGAAAAAAATGGATACAATTATTTTAAAGATAGTAATAATGATATAACTAAAGAGGTAACTAATGAATAAAATAAATGTAGTAGATAATAAGATTATTCCTTTTGATAATACTGATGTTATATTAAATAATAATATTATTACCTTTACTAATAACGGAGACTATTATTTAGAATATATTACTTCTGATAATGTTAATATTACTATAAATATAGAAGATAATGTATGTGTACAGTTATTTGAATATTCTAATAATAACGACATTAATACTAATATTACATATAATTTAGGTAAGAATTCTTCATTAATAATTAGTAAGTTTTATTATAATGATAATACTAACGAAGAAATTAATATTTATTTAAATAAAAAGAATGCTAATATTAAATATAATTTTTCTAGTATTAGTAAAAATCATGATAATTATTTAATTAATATATATCATAATGATAGTACTACTAATAGTGATATATTTAATAGAACTATAGCTAAGGAGAATAGTAGTAATAATTTTGATATTAATAGTTATGTAGAGAATAAAATATTAGATTGTTATTTGAATCAAAGTACTAAGATTATTACTTTAGGAGACTCCAATAATAAGATTAATCCTAATATGTTTACTCATGATAATAGTGTTACTGCAATTCATGCATCAGTAATTGGTAATGTTAATGAAGAAGAATTATTCTATTTAATGAGTAGAGGTATTTCCTATAATGAGGCTATTAAAATTATTATAAAAGGAATTATTTTGTCAAATATTAATCCTAATATGGAATATAGAGAAAAAATACTTAATATTTTGGAAGAAGTAGGAGGTGAATAGATGAATAGAGATGATTTTAAGATTTTAAAGAAAGATGTTATATACTTTGATAATGGAGCTACTACTTTGAAACCTAAGGTAGTAAGAGATGCTATATTAAAATATTATGATGAATATACTGCGAACACTCATAGAGGTGACTATAAACTAAGTGCCACTGTTGATAGTCTATATGAAGAGACTAGAAAAAAAATTAAAAACTTTATTAATGCTAAAGAACCTTCTGAAATTGTTTTTACGGATGGTACCACTAATGGTATGAATATTATTGTTTCTGGTTTTTTTAAAGATTATTTGAAGAAAGATGATGAAGTTCTTATTACTCTTAGTGAACACGCTTCTAATATTATACCTTGGTTTATATTACAAAAAGAAATAGGTATTAAAGTTAAATATATTGAACTTAATGATAATCATGAAGTAACTATCAATAATGTTAGAAAGGCTATAACTAACAAAACTAAAGTTATATCTCTTGCTTATACTACTAATGTAATCGGTGATGAGAGACCTATTAAAGAAATTAGTAAACTAGCCCATGATAATAATATAATCATGGTCGTAGATGCTGCGCAAGGTATAGCACATAAAAAAATAGATGTCCAAGATGAAGACATTGATTTTATGGTGTTTTCTGGTCATAAGATGTATGGCCCTACTGGTATTGGTGTCTTATACGGTAAATTTGATTTACTAGATAAAGTTAAACCATTTAATTATGGTGGTGGTATGAATGCTATGTTTACTAAGGATGGCTATGTTGAACTAAGAGAAATACCTACAAGACTTGAAGGTGGTACTCCAAATATTGAAGGAGTATTAGGTCTTAGTGCGGCAGTTAGTTATCTAGAAAATATTGGTATGGATAAAATTAATAAGTACGAAAGAAATTTGAGAAAATATTTAATTAATGAACTATCTAAACTTGATTTTATTACTATATATAATAAAGATGTAGATACTAATATAGTAGCTTTTAATATTAATGGAGTATTTGCACAAGATGCTGCGATATACTTAGATAAATATAATATATGTGTAAGAGCGGGTAATCACTGTGCTAAAATACTTGATAATGTCTTTAATATTAGTAATACAGTTAGAATTAGTTTAAGTTTTTATAATACTAAAGAAGAAATTGATTTACTTATCAATGTACTAAAGAATAGTAATAATATATGGAAGGAAATATTATAATGGATAGAGATTTAAAAAGAAGCATTATTTTAGATAATTACCAATCTCCTAATAACAAGCATACTAGTGATGATAGTTATTTTAAGATTAATACAAGAAATGTTAGTTGTATTGATAATTTAGATATTTATTTAAAGATAGAAGATAATATTATTAAAGATATTTCTTTTGAAGGAGAAGCTTGTGTTATAAGTATATCCTCTACTAATATTCTTACTAATTTACTTATTGGTAAAACTAAAGAAGAAGGTATTTACTTAATAAATAATTATTTAAAAATGATTAATGAAGAAGAATATGATAAAGAAGTATTAAAAGAATTATTAGTATTTGACGATACTAGTAAACAACCCTCAAGAATTAAATGTGCTACTTTATCTGCAAATGGTATAAAAGATTATTTAGAAAAAGAAAATCACTCATAGTTAAATGGGTGATTTTTATGTATCAACAGGTGTTGTTGATATTTTTTTACGATATATATTATATCATAAAACATGGTTGTTTTCAAGACTTGTAGTTTTGTAAATAATAACTTATAATTGTTACGAGGTGAGATTCTAGTATGAAAAAAGATAATTTTAAAATAAACTTTAAAAAAGTATGGCAATATGTTAAAAAGAAGAAAGGTTTATTAATTATAAATATTTTTCTTAATATTATATATTGTGCTGTCTGTATCATTATTCCTTTAATATCTGCGAAGATAATTTTGAATATTACAAGTGGATTATTTGATGAACTTTTAATTACCGCTATTATGCTATTTGGAATTTATATTATTGAAGTTATAGTATCATATTTTCATGGTAAATTACTCCAGATAATTTCTAGAGAAACATTAGTTAATATTCAATCTGATTTGGCCAAAGCAACATTAAACTTGGATATACAAATAATTGACAAAAATGGTTCAGGGATGTTACTGGAAAGAATTAATGGAGATTGTAATAAAATAACTTCATTATTTTTTGATATATCTGGAATGCTATCTAAAATAATTACCCTTATTGGAGTATTTATTTCAATTCTTGTAATTAATAAATATATGTTTATATATATGATTGTTAATTCCATTATTATTTTTATCATTAATAAAAAAATGATAAATAAAAGATTTGAAATAGATAAAAATAAGAGAAAATTTTCAGAAAAGAAAACGAGTCTTATTAGCGAACTAGTTAGAGGTATTAGAGATATTAAAGTGTTAAACATATCTGATTCTTTTGAAAAAATGCTAGATGAACAATTAATAACAGATAACAATTACAATTATGCAATGGCTAGTGTTAATAGAAAATTATCTTACTTAACGGCATTTACTCAATATTTATTTTCTTTCCTGTTTATTATTTTTGGTATTATATTGTGTAAAAATAATCTACTAGAAATATCTGGGTTTTTAATAATATATAATTATAGAAATAGGGCTTTTAATTCTCTATCGTTTATAACAAGAATAAATGAAAGTTTAAAAGATTTTAATTTATCTGCGAGTAGAATATTTGAGATTATTGATAGCAAAGATTTTAAGAAAGAAAAATTTGGTAAGAAAATGATTAAAAATGCAGAAGGTCATTTTAAATTTGAAAATGTTAATTTTTCTTATAATGGTGAAGAAAAAATTATTAAAGATTTATCTTTTGAAATTAAACCTAACGAAACTGTTGCTTTTGTTGGTAAATCAGGGGCAGGAAAAACTACTATATTTAGTTTACTCGATAAATTATATATGATAGATAGTGGAAACATCTATATTGATAATATTAATATTAATGATTTAGATAGAGATAGTATTCGTAATAATATTTCTATTATTACTCAAAATCCTTATATATTTAACTTTAGTATTAGAGAAAATCTGAGACTAGTAAGACCTAATATGACTGATGAAGAAATGATTGAAGCCTGTAGGATGGCTTGTATAGATGATTATATTAATAAATTACCTCAGAAGTACGATACTATTTTGGGTGAGGGTGGTATTATTTTATCTGGAGGTCAAAAGCAAAGACTTGCTATTGCTAGAGCTCTTCTTAAAAAAACAGAAATAATTTTATTTGATGAGGCCACTAGTTCTTTGGATAATGAGACTCAAGAAAAAATACAAACTGCAATTAAAAATATGCAGGGAGAGTATACAATACTTATAATTGCACATAGATTATCCACTGTTATTAATAGTGATAGAATTATAGTTATTGACGATGGTCATGTAATTGCAGAAGGTACTCATGATGAACTTATAAATGACAATGAATTTTATAAAAATTTATATCATAATGAATTAAAATAGATTGAATTTATTAATAATTGTTAAAAAATCACTCATAGTTAAATGGGTGATTTTTATGTATCCACAGGTGTTGTTGATAATGTTTTTTTATTAATCTTTTGTTATTCCACATATATAGTCCATAGATACATTATACCTTTTACAAATTTGATAAGCAAATGATGTTAAGATTAGTGTTTTTCCTTTTTCATAGGCACAAACTGTTGATGGAGTAGTATTTAAGAATAATGCTAATTCTTTCTGTGTAAGATTTTTTTCTTTTCTAAATGTTACTATATTATTTCCTGATATTTTTTTATCTACTTTGTAATTGTATGCTTTACTTTCTTTTTTGATATTTGACAAGTTACAAATGTAATCAAGACTTATGCCGTAGTAATTTGCTAATAATATTAACTTATTTAATGGTATTATTTCTACTTCTTTTTCCCACCTAGAGTATGTAGGCTGTGATACTTTTAAAATATCAGCGACTTCTTTTTGGCTTAATTCCATATTTTCTCTAATGTCTTGTAATCTAAAATTCATAGATATCACCACACTTATTGTCTCATTTTTTGTAAAGTATTAATTTTTATATACGAAAATACGAATTATATGTTATAATTATTATAGAGGAGGTAAAAATGAAAAAAGGTAAAAGTAACTATAATCTTACATTTAATAGTGATAGTACTTTAGTTAACAATATTGTACAAAGTTATTTAAAGGAAAGTGGCTTTAACATGTATGAGAAGAAGGGGGAAAAGTATTATAGAGCAGGAGATGCTATGCTCGGATACAAAGGTTTTAACTATAGTATCAATGGTAATAATCTAATCATAGAGGCTTGGCTAGATGGTGCATTAGGGGATTTTCCGCTAGAACAAAATAGTCTTAATATGCTTGCAATGGATTACAGGAATTCTCTTAATAAATTATTTCAAGAGATAAATAAATTAAATAATGGAGGAATGAATATGAATAATAATTTTAATAATCAAAATATAAATAATCAAATGAATTATGACCCTAATACAGGTCAGCCAATTAATAATAATGATAATAATAATAATTTCGTTCAATCTTTTCAAGATGAAACTATGAAAAAGAAAGAAAGGATGTGTGAGATTGGATTTTGGCTATCTATTCTAGGACTTGTTTGCTCTTTCTTTGGCATTGCTTATGGTATCTTTGTTTATATTATGGACTTTTACTTTGCATCACAAGGCTTAAAGACTAGAAAAAAAGGTAAGGCTATAGCTACAATTGTTTTATCAATAATTTCTATTTTGTTTATAATATTTACTTTAATAATTGCTAATAGTTAATATGAATATATATGATACTGTTCTTTCTATAATAGCATTAGTAATAATAGTTATAATGTTAATCTTATTATTAAATGTTGTATATAGAACTTGTTTAGTAAAAATTGTACTTATTAAGATTATTTCTAAACCAACGACTACAGATTATATTGATACCTATTATTATAATGTTATAAAAAAACAAAAAGTAATTAAGAAAAATGTAAAATTTCACTCTTATATTTTTATAAAAAGATGGCAAAGTAGATTAGCCTTTTACTCTAAGGATAAAGAAAAATTAGTTGCAAAATTAAGAACACCATTTGTTTTAAGTCTTATTATTTTAATTTTATTTACTGGAATTTCTAATATTGATTTGAAAATATTTATTATTTCTTGTATAATTGTATTGTCTACGATAGTTTTATTTGTAGTGAGTTATAAATCTAAATATTTAAAGAAAGATAGTAATGGTGAGAGTGATGTTTAAGTTTAAATTTATTATTAAAAATATTTTTTATTTTAGTTTTTTAATGTTTTTGTTCATACTATCTATATTTTATTTAGATACTATAGCAAATATTAATGATATATTTTTATGTATTATTGGGTTTGTAATCTTTATATTAATTTTTGCCATACTATATATGATTAATTTTAATTTTCCTAATCCGTTATGTACATATGAAATAGAGGCTAAAGTAATAAAAAATGATTCTATATATTTTGAAGGTAGTGATACACCTCCTTATGATTTAGAAAATAATTATAATTCGTTAATAACTATAGAATATCTATATAGAAATAGAAAATATAAAAAGTCTATTATGTTACCTAGTTATAGCAAAGTGACTTTTTATAGAGGTAAAGTAAAAATTAAGATATGTAAGTTTTTTCCTAAAATAGTTAATGTAATATAAGGAGATATTGATATGAAAAAAGAAATTGTAACTATTAAATATCCTTTAAGGTATTTAGAACAAATTATACTTATTGTATTAATTGTTTATTTTGGTATTAATTTTAAAATGACTTTTTCTAATAGTACTTATTCTTTAATATTTGTTATTTTATGTGCTACTTGGTTATTTTCTATTATTTATATGCTAAGAAATAAGACTTATTATTATGTTGATAAGGCTGATTATAAGTATTTAATTAGAAAAAAAGATTTAAATAGTAAAGAAGAAAAAGATGATAGCGAAAGATTTATTGCCGATCATATTAGATATGATGATAAAGATATTGATATTTTAAATGGTATAGATTTACTATTTTCACTACCAAATAATAAAATTATAAATAAAAGAATTAAGAATAAAGTACTTAACTATTCTAAATATCAAATAGATAGTATTCAAAATATTACTAATTTTATTGGTATAAAGATATATAAAATTATATTTAAAAATAATAAGTCTAAAGTAATTATTACTTTTAATAATTTATAAATAGATTAATTTAGAGACTTAATGGCTCTAAATTACCATAAAAAGACCTTAGGCTTTTTATGTAGTGAGAGACTACAGGCTCGAACTTAAAATAAAAACTTGTAAAAAAGATTGTAAAGAGGTTTAATTTACTTCTTTTTTTTAGTATAATATTAGATAGGAAGTTTAGGTGGTATTATGCAAGATAAAATGAAGAGATTACTAGATCAAATTGGTATGAATACTGACTATTTAGAAAAGGCTACTATTAAGAAGATAGTAGTCTATGATAATAATAAGTTATGGAATTTTATTATAGAAAATGATAAGATACTACCTGTATATATATATACTGAACTTATTAATAAGATTAAGATTAATTTTAGTACTATTGAAGATATTAAACTTAGTGTTATAGTAAGAGAAGATAATGATGAATATATTAATGATTATATAGATAATTTAATTAATATATTTAGTAATGATAGTTATAAATATAGAGTATTTATTGGTAGAAATGTTAATGTAATAGATAATAAATATGTATTTGAAGTATATAATAAAGCAGAAAATTCTTATTTGATTGAGAAACTTAATTATATTAATAATTGTCTTAAAGATTATGGTTTTAATAAGAATTTAGAACTTAGTTTAGTAGAAGAAAAAGAAAATGAATTACTTAAAGAAATAGAGAGTGAAAAAGTAGTAGAAGATCCAAAAGTAGTTATTTCTAAGAAAGAGACTGCTAGTGAGGTTAAAACTGAAGAGAAGAAATATTTTAGACCTAAGAAGGATACTAGTGTTACTCCAATTAAAGATTTAATGTATGAAGTAGATAATATTACTATAGAGGGTACTATCTTTGGTATGGATATGTTTGAATCTAAGAGTGGTTATAAAATTATCACTCTTAAGGTTACTGATAATAATGATAGTATTTATGTTAAGATGTTTACTAAAGATAATGATGAATATGCTAGAATTAAAGATTTACTTAAGGTTGGTTCTTGGTATAACTTTTATGGTAAAGTAGCTATGGATAAGTATTCTAATGAACTTACTTTTACTACGAGATATAAAGATGTAGAAAAGATAGAGAAACCTGTAGCTGAGAAGATAGTGGATGATGCTCCTGTTAAAAGAGTAGAACTTCACGCTCATACAATGATGAGTCAAATGGATGGTATTACTGGAATAGATCTTGGTAAACATACTTGTGAACTTGTAAGTAGATGCATTGATATGGGTTATAGAGGTGTTGCTATTACCGATCATAGTGGCTGTCAAGCATTTCCAATTGCTTATGGTATTATATCTGGTCATAATAAGGGAATAGAAGATCCTAGTAAGCATTTTAAAGGACTATATGGTACTGAACTTACAGTGGTAGATGATACTGTTGATATTGTAGTTAGAAGTGATGATAGACCTCTATCAGGTACTACTTTTGTGGTATTTGATACTGAGACTACTGGGTTTAATGCTGGTGGTACTGACCAAATGATAGAAATTGGTGCTGTTAAGATTAAAGATGGTAATATTATTGATAGATTTGATGAACTTATTGATCCAGGTAGACATATTCCTGACAAGATTACCGCACTTACTTGTATTACTGATGAGATGGTTAAGGGTAAAGACAATGAAGAGAATGTTACTAAGAGATTCTTAGCGTGGACTGGTGATTTACCAATGGTAGCACATAATGCTAAATTTGATATTTCATTTATTTCTAGTGCAATGAAGAAATATAATTTAGGTGAATTTAAAAGTACTGTTATTGATACACTAGAATTATCTAGAGCTATTGATACAGGATATTCTAGACATAGTTTATCTGCTTTGGTTAAGAGATATAATATTCCTTGGGAAGAGGATGCTCATCATAGAGCGGATTATGATGCTGAAGGTACTGCTTATGTATTTCATAAGATGATTAGTAAACTTACTATGCAGAATTTAAGTAAGATTAGTGATTTAGATAAGCTTATTCCTAAAGATGAGATATATAAATTTGGTAGAACATATCATTTTAATGCTATTGCTCTTAATAAAAAGGGTCTTAAGAATTTGTTTAAGATTATATCTCTTGCTAATACTACTTATTTATATAAGACTCCGAGAATACTAAGAAGTAAACTTAATGAACTAAGAGAGGGTCTTATTATTGGTAGTGGCTGCTACGAAAGTGAAGTATTTATTGAGGCTAGAAGTAAAGAGGGTGAAGAACTTACTAATATTATTAACTTCTATGACTATGTTGAAGTACAACCTCCGGAAGTGTATGGTCATTTGATTCAGACTAGTGATTTTAAGGATGAGAATGAGATTAAAGAACATATTAAGAAGATTATTACTGCTACTAAAGAGGCTGGAAAGATTATTGTGGCTACTGGTGATGTACATCATTTTACTAGAGAAGACAAGATATACAGAGAGATTATTGTTAATCAGAAAGTACCTGGTGGTGGTAGACATCCTCTTGCTAAGAGTAGTATTACTTCAATTCCTTCACAGCACTTTAGAACTACAAAAGAGATGCTTAATGATTTTGCTTTTCTAGGAGAAGAACTTGCTTATGAGATAGTTGTTACTAATACGAATAAAGTTCTTGATATGACCTGCGAAATTGAGGTTATTATTGATACTGGTGGTATTCCTTTTTCACCAAGAGTTAAGAGTGATGATGGTAAGTCTTATTTGGACTGTCCTAGAGTAGTTACTGACCTTGTATTTAATAGGGCTAAGGACTGGTATGGTGATAATTTACCACATAATATTGAAGAGAGAATATCTACGGAGTTATATGGTAATATTGTATATAAATGCTGGGAAGAAAAGTTAAAAAATGAATACCCAGATATTAGTAATGAAGAGTTTGAAAGTAAGTTATTTGAGAATTTACATAATACTTTGATTAGTGGCTATGATACTGTTAAGGAACTAGTTACTAATTATGCTAGAGAACACTGGGCGGAAGAAGACGGAGAACTTACTGATAAGGCATTAGAAAAGAAAGTTAAGAAGTTATTTGGTGGTGTTATTGGAGGTGGATTTGATCCGATATATCTAATTGCACAAAGACTTGTTAAACACTCTAATGATGAGGGATTCTTAGTTGGCTCTAGAGGTAGTGTTGGTTCTTCATTTGTAGCTACGATGATGGGTATTACTGAGGTTAATCCACTTCCTGCTCATTATAGATGTTTAAAGTGTAAGCATAGTATATTTAAAGATGATGATGGTAAGGACTTAGGTGCTACTTATTCTAGTGGATTTGATTTACCTGATAAGATGTGCCCTGTATGTGGTGAAAGATTATATAAAGATGGTCAGGATATGCCATTTGCTACATTCCTTGGTTTTAATGCTGATAAGGTACCAGATATCGACCTTAACTTTTCGGATTTGAATCAAGCCTCTGCACATGAATATACAAAGGTATTATTTGGTGTTGATAATGTTTATAGAGCAGGTACTATTGGTACTGTTGCTGAAAAAACTGCTTTTGGTTTTGTTAAAGGTTATTTTGAAGATAAGGGAATTATGAATAAGAGGTCTTGTGAGATAGAGAGACTTGCTATGGGATGTACTGGTGTTAAAAGAACGACTGGTCAGCATCCTGGTGGTATTGTTGTTGTACCTGATTATATGGATGTATCTGACTTTACTCCTTTCCAATTTCCAGCGGAAGATCCGACGAGTGCATGGAGAACAACACACTTTGATTACCATGCTATTGATCAAGATTTGCTTAAACTTGATATATTAGGTCATTCTGATCCAACACAACTTAGACTTATTCAAGAATTATCTGGAACTGATGTATCTAAAGTTCCTCTTGATGATAAGGATACGATGAGTATATTTACTTCTACTAAAGCTTTAGGAGTTACTAACGAGCAAATTATGTGTGATACTGGTACGCTTGGTATTCCTGAATTTGGGACTCCATTTACTATTAGTTTGGTATATGAAACTAAACCTACTACTTTTGCGGAGTTAATTAAGATATCTGGATTATCACATGGTACTGATGTATGGCTTGGTAATGCTCAAGAACTTATTAAGAATAATATTGTTCCATTTAAAGAAGTTATTGGCTGTCGTGATGATATAATGGTTTATCTTATGTATCACGGAGTAGAACCTATTAAGGCATTTAAGATTATGGAATTTGTTCGTAAGGGTAAGGCTAGTAAGGATCCTGAAACTTGGGCTAAGCATAAGGAAACTATGGAAAAGGCTGGTATTGAGTCTTGGTTCATTGATAGCTGTTTTAAGATTAAGTATATGTTCCCGAAAGCACATGCTGCAGCCTATGTTATTAGTGCATTTAGAATTGCCTGGTATAAGGTACATATGCCTGCGTACTTCTATGCTAGTTGGTATAGTACTAAGGCTACTGATTTTGATATAGAGGCTATGATTAAGGGCTATGATGATATTAAGAGAGTTCTTACGGAGATTGAAGGTAAAGGATACGATGCTACGAATAAAGAGAATGGTGTATCTGAATGTTTGAAAGTAGCATTAGAAATGGCTGCAAGAGGTATTAAGGTTGCTCCTTATGATTTATATAAGAGTAAGGGTATGATATTTACTGTAGGTGATGATAAGACTATTATTCCTCCATTTAGAGCTATTGATGGCCTAGGAGATGTTGTTGCTAAGAATATTGAAAAAGAAGCTGAAAGAGCACCATTTATTAGTATTGAGGACTTTCAAACTAGATGTAAGGTATCTCAAACTTTAATTGAAAAGATGAGAAGTATGGGTATATTTAATGGTATGCCTGAGACTAGTCAACTTAGTTTATTTTAATTAGTTAGAAGCATAAGATTATATGCTTCTTTTATTTTTAGTTCGAGTCTAAGGTCTCTCACTATCAAATAAAGCCTAATGTCTTTATTTGAAAATTTAAAGCCTTATAGTCTTTAAATTTATGTATTGTTTATATGTATTATGTGTGTTATAATTTACTCAGATGAGGAGGTATAGTATATGGCTAAGTTTTGTAGTAATTGTGGAGCTAAACTTAATGATGAACAAGCAATTTGTTTAGAGTGTGGAGTATTAATTAATAATACAAATAAAACTAATAATAATGTTAATAGTAATGTCAATAAATCTGATAAAAGTTCTTTAGTAGGTTTTATATTAGGACTTGTTTCTATTGCTGCTTGGATTATTCCTTTATTTGGTTATCCAGTAACTATATGTGGTATTATATTTAGTGCCAAGGGATTAAAATCTATTAATGGAAAAGGTAAAGCAATCGCTGGATTAATACTATCAATAACATTTTTGATAGCTTCTTTTATCAACTCAATAATTGGTGTTATAATAAGTTTAGAAGCATAATAATTTTGAAAAATGCACAATCATTGTGTAAAATGGTACTAAAAATATATAAAAATGCACAAAATTTTAAGAAAAATGTGCATTTTTTGTTTTTTATTTAAATATCGATAATTTTCTAACTGGTAATTCTTTTGGCTTTTGATTACTTAAATATTTTTGTATTTTATTTTCAATATTAATTAAATTAGATATTGAATTTCTTATTGTATTTGTTTCTTCTTCATTTAAATTATTTAGAGGTGTAATAAATCTTTTATATACTCTTGGTGAGACTCCTACTAAATTTCTAAATATTTCAGAATAATACTCTATACTATTATAACCATTTAATAAGGCTATTCTTAATATAGTAGTATTTGATTTATAACCATTTAGACTATTTAATATTCTCTTATTATTTATATATTCTATGATAGTTAATCCTAATTCTCTTTTAAATTTTTTCATAATATATGTTTTATCATAACTAAAAATATTACTTAAATTTATTATAGTAATTTCTGTATTTATATTGATATTAATATATTTTAAAATATTACATACTAATTCGTTAGAATAAATAAAAATCACTTCCCAAATATATTTTATCATAAAAAGCCATTTTTGTTTAACTTTTTTATGTTTTTTGGTAATATAATGCTTTTGAAAGGAGATGATATAATGAATTATGCAAGATGGGCTACTAAAGAGGAAATGTTAAAATTTCTCAAAGAAGTAGATATTAATTCAGATATCAAAAAATCAGGAATACCAATGGGATATGATAAAAATAAATTATATATTAAAGATGATAATTCTCATACTATTATTATTGGTGCTCCTGGTAGTGGTAAAACACAAGGTGTTATGTTACCACAAATTAAACTTGCTATTAAGGCTGGAGAATCATTATTTATTAATGATGTAAAAGGGGAAATTTTAGATGAGATAGGTGGTGAATTAAAAAATAATAATTATAATATTATAGCATTAGACTATGCTAACCTAGAAAAAGGAAACTATTATAATGTACTTACTTTTCCTTATAAATTATATAAAAATGATAATAAGGATAAGGCTATTGAAATGTTAGAGAATATTGGATATTATTTATTACATGATAGTAATGATAATTCTGATATATTCTGGGAAAATACTGCAATTGAATATTTTGTTGGTCTTGTTTTATACTTATTTGATAAGGCTAAAGAAGAAGAAATTAATTTAAATAGTGTAGTTTCTTTGTCTGAGCAAATAAATAATAGCAAAGAAAATATTATTGATACAATAGATAGAAACTCTAGTACATATCAATATTTGTTTAATACACTTGGTACTGCTCCTGAAACAAAGGCTGGTATTTTAGTAACATTTAATCAAAGAATTAAAAAATTTGTTACTAAAGAAAGATTATCTAATGCAATGTCTAAAACAGACTTTGATATGACTAATATTGGTAATGAAAAAACTGCAATTATTGTGATAAGTGGTATTTCAAGTTATGTTAATAATTTAATTACTATATTATTAGATCAAATCTTTTGTAGTGTTCAATTATATGGAAATAAAAATGAAAGATTTAACTTAGTTATTGATGAATTTGATAGTTTATTACCTATAGTAGATTTTTATAGTAAGTTTAATTATGCTAGAGGAATTAATATTAAAATTACTGCTTTTATTAAAAACTTTACTAATTTAAATAATGTTTATGGTAGTAAAAATACTGAATTAATTAGAATGTGCTTTGATAATACTATTTATCTATTAGCAAATGATTTATATACTCTAGAAGAAGTAAGTAAGTTATGTGGTAATACTAATAAAGGTCCTCTTATTTCAATTGAAGAACTAAAGACTATAGATTTCTTTAATGAGATTATTTTGGTTCCTAGAATGATGCCTATTAAAACTAAGGTTCTTCCTGATTATGAAATTAATTGGAATATGAAAAAAGAATCTTTAGAAATACCTAAATTTGAAAAAAATGATATTAAATTATTTAATATAAAGTAATAAACTCTTAAATATGAAGACTATTTATAGGCTTCATATTTTTCATTAAAGACCTTAGGCTTTAATGATAGTGAGAGACTACAGGCTCGAACTAATAAAATATCTTATAAATACTTTATTTTAAGTCTTTTTTTTAGTATAATTAATATATAGAAAGACTTAGGTGATATAATGAAAAAAATAGTACTTGTAGATGGTAATAATCTTTTGTTTAGAAGTTATTATGCTACAGCTTATACAGGTAATATAATGAGAAATAAAGAAGGATTTCCTACTAATGGGGTGTATGGTTTTGTTAATATGATTAATAAAATTATTTCTGAAGAAAAACCTGAATATATGATGGTGGCTTTTGATATAGGTAAAACTTTTAGACATGAAAAATATGAAAGATACAAAGATGGAAGAAGAGAGACTCCTGATGACTTAAAAGTACAGTTTCCTGTAGCTAAAAAGATACTTACTGCGATGGGAATTAAGTATCTAGAATGTGCCGGATATGAGGCTGATGATATTATAGGCACTATATCTATGTGGTGTGAAAAAGATCCTGAGTATGAAGCATTGATAGTAAGTAGTGATAAAGATCTACTACAACTAATTAGTGATGAAACAGTAGTTAAACTACTTAAAACTAAAGACTATATTTGGATGGATAAAAAGACATTTAATGATACTTATGGATTTGATCCTATTCATATGATAGATTTAAAAGCCTTGATGGGAGATTCTTCTGATAATATACCTGGGGTTAAAGGTATTGGTGAAAAGGGAGCTATTAAATTAGTTAGTGAATATAAAACTATAGATAATATATATGAAAATATAGATAAAATAAAAGGTGCTACACAAATTAAACTTATTGATGGCAAGGAGGATGCATATTACAGTAAAGACTTAGTTACTATATACAGAGAAGTTCCTTTAGATATTACTTTTGATGATTTATTATATAAGGGTGAGAATGCTGATGAATTAATAGATATTTATAATGATTTAGGTTTTTATTCTCTTCTTAGAAAGATTAATATTAGTGAGGTTAAAAAGAAAGAAGATAGAAAAGAAGAATTTAAAATTATATCTGATATTAATGATATTAAGATTAGTGAGGATACCTCTATATACTTAGATACTACTATTGGTAATTATCATGATGCTGAAATACTTGGTATTGCTTTATATAATAGTACTTTATCCTACTATATACCTTATGATATATTTAAAAATAATACTAATATTTTAGATACTGATTATAATTTATCTACTTATGATTATAAAAAATTAATTGTGGTATTTAATAAATATGGTATTAAAGTACCTAATATTAATTTTGATACTATGATTAGTGCTTATTTACTTAATTATGAAACTAAAGACGATATCTGCTACTTAGCTAATAAATTAAATATATATATTCCTAGTTATGACAAAAAAGAAGTTGTTGCTACTGAAGAAGCCGCTAGAAGAGCTATTCTTAAAGCTAGGTTTATATATAATACTAAAGATAAATTATATGAAGACATGAAGAGGGAGGATAATATTTATTTATTTGAAAATATTGAAATGCCTCTTGCTAAAGTTCTTGCTAAAATGGAAACTACAGGTATTAGAGTAGACAAAAAAGTTCTTGAAGAGATGGGTACTGAAATTAAAATTAAATTGGAAATTCTAACTAGAGATATTTATAACTATGCTGGCGAAGAGTTTAATATTAATTCTCCTAAACAACTAGGTGAAATACTTTTTGATAAGTTAAAACTACCCGGAGCTAAGAAAAATAAGAATGGATATGCTACTGATATTGATGTACTTAAGAAACTTACGGAATATCCTATAATTAATAAAATATTGGAATATAGAGCTCTTGCTAAGTTATATTCCACTTATATAGATGGTATTATTTCTACTATTAGAGAAGATGGTAAAATACATACTATTTATACACAAACTCTTACTAGAACGGGAAGATTATCTTCAATTGAACCTAATTTACAGAATATTCCTATGAGAAGTGAATATGGAAGATTAATTAGAAAGGCTTTTATACCGGAAGATAATAGTGTTATACTATCCTCTGACTACTCGCAAATTGAACTTAGGGTATTTGCTCATTTATCTGGGGTTAATGATTTGATTAATGCTTTTAAAGAAGGTGTTGATATTCATACTAAAACCGCTATGGATATATTTAAAGTACCTATGGAAGGTGTTACAAAGAATATGCGTAGACAAGCTAAGGCTGTTAACTTTGGTATTTTATATGGTATTAGTAGTTATGGATTAGCTGAAGATATTGGTATTCCTGTTAAAGAGGCTAAAGAGTTTATTAATAAATACTTTGAAACTTATCCTGGTGTTAAAGATTATATGGATAAAGAAATAGATGAGGCTAAGAGAAATGGTTATGTTAAAACTATTATGAATAGAAAGAGAGTTATTGAAGAACTTAAAAGTTCTAACTATATGGTAAGAAGTATGGGTGAGAGAATGGCTCTTAATACTCCAGTTCAAGGAAGTGCCTCAGATATTTTGAAGAAGGCTATGGTAGAAATTAATAATATATTTGAAAAAGAAAATATAAAAAGTAAGATGTTACTTCAAGTACACGATGAACTTATATTTAATGTGTATAATGATGAAATAGATAAAGTTAAAGATATTGTATATAATACAATGACTAAGGTATTTGAACTTAAAGTACCATTAGATGTAGATATTGAGTTGGGAAATAATTGGTATGAAGCAAAATAAGTAAAATTATTTCCCGGGAAATAATTTGGGAAATAATTTAGCAAAAGAGGTGATAAAGAATTATGCCAGAATTACCTGAAGTAGAAACAGTCAAAGAATCTTTAAAATTAAGATTAAGTAATAAAAAAATAATTAGAGCTAGAGTTTTATGGGATAATATTATTGCTTATCCTAGTAAAGATGAATTAATTAAAGAGATAGCTAATCAAACTATTAATGATGTTAAAAGAAGAGGAAAATTTTTAATGTTTGATTTAGATGATTATTTTCTTCTTTCTCATTTAAGAATGGAAGGTAAATATTTCTTTAAAAAGAGTAGTGATAGTATAGATAAACATGAACATGTTATATTTGAACTAGATGATAATACTGAACTCAGATATAGAGATACTAGAAAGTTTGGTAAAATGTATCTTATTAAAAAAGAAGATATTGATAAAATAGGACCTTTAGTAGAACTTGGTCTTGAACCTTGGGATAATAAACTTACAAGTAAGTATTTACTTGATAAGTTTAAAAATAAAAGACTACCTATTAAAACTGTACTCTTAGATCAAAGTATAATAGTTGGTATTGGAAATATATATGCTGATGAAATATTATTCTTATGTAAGATTAATCCATTAAAAAAATGTAATTTAATTACTGAAGAGGAAGCTAATAATATAATTAAATATACGAGAAGTGTTCTTGAAGAGGCTATTAAAATGGGTGGAACTACGATTAGAACTTATAGTTCTGTAGATGGAGTACACGGACTATTTCAAAAAGAACTTTTAGTACATGGAAAAGATAAAGATACTTGTCCAGAGTGTAATACTAAAATAGAAAAAATTAGAGTAGGTGGAAGAGGTACTTATTATTGTCCTAATTGTCAGAAATAACTTATTTACAATAATTTTACATTTAATTTGTAACCTATTTGGTTACATTTTTCTTTTTTTATTGACTTTACTATTATATATATGTTACCTTATGTTTGGTGAAAGTTATGAATGATGAAATGTTTAGATTAGCACTTATTGATATTACTAATGATGATTTACTTAATGATTTTATTAATGATATATTTGGATATGATTTTGATTTAAAAAGGAAAGAATATGTCTATATTCAATATAAAATTGTAGAGGATAATATTATCCTTAATATTTATGATAATAAGAATAGTAATAGATTTAAGGCTTATATATTTACTTTAAATGATATTGATAGTGATGAAAACTCTATATATATTAATGTTAAAAAAGAATATGATAAATATAAAAGTGGTAATAGAGATAAATTATGTTTATTATCAAGTCTATTATTTACTAAAGATAATAATGAAAAAATAGAGATTATTAATTCTCTATTTAGTGATAAAATTAAAAATATATTTAGTCATTATTTTCTTTAATTATTGGTTTTATTTGGTACTCTTTTTTGATAAGATTATTTGATGTAAATAATGAATATATCTTAGTAACTCTATATTCTATATCTAATACTTTAGATATATTTTTTTTATATCCTGTTATTATAGGAATAGTTATATTCTTTTTTATTTTACTTAGGTATTCTTGCCCTTTGGTAGTGAAGCCTAATACTCTAATATAATCTATATCTATATTTGATGCTTCTTCTTTTGTAAAACTAGTTAATATATGTAGTAACATTCTAGATATTTTGTTATATGTATATCGTTTAGTTTTTATATTTTGTATTAACTCTTCATAAGTAGTTACTTTAGTAATATTATCTATTATTCTTCCCTCAATGCCTTCATCTACTGTCTGATATTTATTTATATTAATATCTTCAGATAATACTTTATATTTTAATATATCTAAATAATTATTCATACTTACTTTGTATAAATATTTTTTATCAAATGGTATTAAATTAGCAATATCTTGATTATCTGCAGACATTTTCCTTATATTACTAGCAGAACTAATATTATTTTTTATTTCACATCCATGATATGAAGTTGTTCTTTTGATATTGGTATATTTTATATTATATTTATTTAATTTTATTTGTTTTATATATGATAGTGCAAGTAAATCATTTGGTGTATCTACTTTTACATTTGTTATATCTTCGAGAGCTTTATTAGTACTGGTAGCATAGTTTAAGCCTGTACTTAAATATTGTTTTACTTTTTCTTGATATTCTTTATTATTTATTTGAATATTTGCGAGTAATTCTAAGTCCTCAATGGTATCTCTTTCAGTTCCAAATACTAGAGTATCTATACCTAGATAATTTAGTATCTTTATGGAACCTTCTGCAAAGATATCTGAGGCCTGCGTAGAATAAACAAAAGGCAGTTCTATTACTAAATCTATACCATTATCTAATGCTATTTTAGTTTTATCCCATTTATTTAATAATGAAATATCTCCCCTTTGGGTAAATGAAGAAGATACCACTGATATTATTGTACTATCTGGATATCTTTTTTTTATTTCTTTTATTTGATATAAATGACCATTATGAAATGGATTATATTCTGCGATTATACCAATTTTATGCATAATTATCACCGGTTATATAATAACATATTTAACTAAATAATGCAAAGAAAATATTTCCCGGGAAATAATTTTAATTATGGTATATAGTTTTGGCTTTTATATAATAGATTTTAAATTAAGACTTTATCAAAGGCTTAATTTAACACTCTAAGACAACAGGCTTAGAGTGAACATAATAGATATGCTTGTTTATTAATTTATTGTATGATATAATACACTTGTAATTTGAAGTGAGGTTGTTGTATGTATTTAATGAATATTATAAGTTCAATAGGAGAGCATTATCTATCTTGGAGACATGTATATAATGTCATAGGTAGTGTTTTAGCTATATTGATGGCCTATAAAACTGTTTATTGGCTTATTGGTTTATTCTTTACTAGAAAGTTTAAACCCGCGAAGAAAAAACATAAATATGCTATTTTAATAGCGGCGAGAAACGAAAAAAATGTTATTGGTAATTTACTGGATAGTATAAATAAGCAAGATTATCCAAGTGAACTTCTTACTACTTTTGTAGTTGCAGATAATTGTACTGATAATACTGCTGAAATTGCTAGAAAGCATGGGGCAGTCTGCTACGAAAGATTTGATAATGAACATAAAACTAAAGGTTTTGCTCTTCAGTATCTTCTAGAAAAAATAGGAGAAGATTATGGTAGAATGAGTTTTGAAGGTTATTTTATATTTGATGCTGATAATCTTTTAAAGAGTGATTATATTAGTAAAATGAATGATGCTTTTGATTCCGGAGAGAAAATTATTACTTCTTATAGAAATACTAAAAACTTTGATGAAAACTGGATAGCATCTACATATGCAATACATTGGATTAGATCTATTAGATGTAATCATAGGGCTAGATCAGTACTTAGACTAGCTACGAATATACAAGGAACAGGATTTTTATTTACTAATGAGATTGTAAAAAATGGTTGGCATTATACTTCTCTTACTGAAGATAGAGCACTTACTGCGGATGCTGTAGCACAAGGATATAGAATATCTTATCAAGATGAGGCTATGTTCTATGATGAGCAACCTACTAGTTTAAAAGTTGCTTTAAGACAAAGAACTAGATGGTCTAAAGGACACTTACTTGCTTTTATTGAATCTGGACCATATCTATTTATTAATATATTCTTTGGTAAATTATTCTTAAAAACTAGATGGCAGGAAAAAAAGAAGAAAAAAGAAAAGAAAACATTTAAGAGTGTTATGTTATCTATCGTAGAATCTATTAGACATAGATTTGCTTCTTTTGATACTTTAATGCAACTTACACCATTTTCAGTATTTAATCTTGCTAGATGGCTAATTGTTGTAGTTATTATGTATGGCTGCTACTGCTATAACATGGGAATTAATGGTAGTAATTTATTTAGTGGTAGTACCTATTTAGCAAAGGCTCTTAGAAGTTTATTTGAAATTAAGATAGTAATTAATCCTGGTATTAATGCTTTCTTTGTAGGAATGCTTATTTCTATTTGGTTTAGACTTTTATATAGAATAGGTATGTATATTCAAGATATGTGGATAGCAGTTTATGTATTTATTATTGAAAGAAAGAATATTAAAAAGATTTCTTTTATGAAGAAAGTATTATATACTTTGACTTGGCCTACATTTGATATAATTGGTAGATATAGCACTTATGCTGCATTATTTATGAAAGTTACTTGGAAGCCTATTCCTCATGATAGTAAAGTTACTATTGATGATATTCATAATAATAAAGAAAAAAACTCTAATTCTTAGGAACTAGAGTTTTTATATTGTTTTATTTTGTCTTTCTTTTATTTGTTTAAAATAATTATATTTTAATGTTAAATCATTTTTCTTTATTAGATAGTTTATATAGTAGTTTTTATCTTCAAGTAATAAACTATCTATTTCTTTACCTTTGGTTATTATACCACCATCTACATAGATGCTTCCATCATACCATGAATAATCACTAAAAAATACTGAACCATGATAGTTATTATCTAAGGCATCGGTACCTATATAATAATTTGAATTATAATCTATTCCATATAGGTTTAATACTGTAGGTAGTACATTTAACTGTGATGTTACTTCTTTAATTGTTTTTTTATCTTTATTGTTATGCCATATAAAGAATGGTGTATGATTAATTAAATTATTGTCTGTTTCTTTATATTTATCTAAGATTGTTTGGTCTGATAATGTATATAGGTAATGGTCTGTGAATACAACAATTGTTGTGTTATCTAGTAAATTCCTTTCTGTTAATTCATTTAATAATAATTCCATCATATAATCTGTTTCTTTTGCCTGTCTCCTAGCACAAGATTCTTCAGTCATTTCTGGATATACATAATCTTTTGGTAACTCCTCTAAGTTATTCTCACTTAAATAATCTAGTTTTAATAATTTTCTACAATTACCTTTTTCTGTTGTGAACGGCATATGATTAGTATAAGTTATGATATAATTAACAAATTTTTCATTTTCAAACATTTTTTCTTTGAATGTTTCATTTAATATTAATTCTCTATCTAAAACATAAGAATCATCTTTATATGTTCCTAAATCTACTAGTCCATAATAATTATCATATCCCCAGTTTTTATAGTTGACTCCTCGTGAGTAATATTCACTAGTATTCATATGAAAGGCATTAACTGTGTATCCTTCGTTTTTGAATAGATGGGCTAATGAATATGGAAATGTATTTTTATTAAAGATATAAGCATTTTGTGTATATGATAGAGGAGTTATAAATCCTGTATTAACTGCAAACTCTGAGTTAAATGTAGAACCTCCTCCATTGTAATATGAATAATGATTAGTAAAGTTAATGCTATTATTCATCATTTTATATAATGTAGGAGTATCTTCTTCTGTAATTAGCCAGTTATCTATTCCTTCAAGCTGTACTATTATTAAGTTGTTATCTTTATATTTTCCTGTGTACTTGTTTGTCTCTTTTGTCTCCTCTTTATTATATTCTTCCTCAAGAAATGTTAAGTCTTCTTCATTGGTTGTCTTCTTGGCTTTTATAAATGTTATATAGAAATTTCTTACTGTATATTCATATACTCCTGATACCATCATACTTTTATTATTATCATTAAAACTCATATATATATTTCTAGGATTTCTCCAGGTACTCCAAGTAAGTTCTTCATTTGGAGTACCTAATAGAAATGGTATTATAAAATGTAATATTAAAAAAGCAAAAAATACTTTTATTACATTTTTTAAATTTGTTTTATTTCTACTTGGATAAAACTTTAATCCTAATATAAACGATCCTATTATTGGTACCATTAATATGTATACCCAAATATTACAATCTTTTATAGCATCTAGAAAATATTCAGAACCTTCTCCTGCAAGCAAGACCATACTAAAGTCGAAGAATGTCCCAGTCATTGAGTAGTATATATTATTTACTGTATATATTGCAAATGATAATATAAAGAAGATAATATATATTGTCTTTCCAATCTTTTTCTTATAAAATATAGAAGCTCCTAGTACAAAGAATATCCATGATAGAGTAAATAGTATTGGTACTAGTTTCATGATTCCATAGAAATGAATTTTGTATCCTAATATTTTAGTAAATAAGTCTATTAATATAAATGGTAATGCTAATATTAATATGTAATAGTATTTCTTTATTATATCTAATATCTTATTTAGTATTTTTTTTATATCTATATTTTGCTTTTTTATTTTATTATTTTTCTTTTCAGCCTTTTTTACTTCTTTTGACACCTAAATCACCACTACTGAAATTATACTATAATATTACCTTTTTGTAAATATTTTACGAGAAATGGAAAAATTACTAAGACTTTGACTTAGTAATTCTTTTTGAAGACCTTAGGCTTCAAAAACAGCGAGCAATGAAATGCGAGATGAAATAAATAAAAAACTATTTTCTTTTTGATATTTATTTGGTATAATTTAATTATAATAGAGATAGAAGGAAGGGCTAGTTATGTTTAAAGAAATTACCGCAATTAGTAAAAATTATGCTATTGTTAAAATTGATAATGTAATTAATGATGACTTACTTAATTTAAATGTTATTTTTGAGGAAAATAATAAAAAAATATTAGGAGAAATTGAAGAAATAATTAATAGTGAAGCTAAAATTACTTTTCTAGGTGAGTTTATTAATGATAAGTTTTTTGATGGTATTATTAGAAAACCTAGTATTAATGCTAAAATAAGAATAATTAATGGTAATGAACTAGCAGAACTTACTGGCTACAATGATAGTACTGCAATGATGCTTGGACTATCTCCTTTATATAATAATAGCCCTGTTAAAATTAATATTGATGATATGTGGAGTAATCATACCGCTATATTTGGTAATACTGGTAGTGGTAAAACATATGGTGTAGCTAGACTAGTACAAAATTTATTTACTATGCCTAACTATATTCCATTTAATAGTGTTATATTTATATTTAATAATACTGATGAATATGATAATGCCTTTAAATCTATTAATAGTTATAATTTTAACTTTAATTATAAGATGTTTAGTACTGATACAGATAGTAATAATAGTATTTTAAAATTACCTTTATGGCTTATGTCAGTAGATGATTACGCTAATTTACTTGATATTAGTGCTTATAGTCAAATTATGGTTATTGAAAAAATGCTTAATTATGTTTCTTTATTTGCAAGAAATGATGAAGAATCTAATAAGTATAAGAATCACTTAATTGCTACCGCTATTACATCTGTTCTTTATTCTAATCAAGTATCTGCAAGAATAAGGGACCAAATATTTTCTATTTTAACTAGTTGTAGTACTAAAGAACTTAATTTAGATGTTGAAGTTCCTGGTGTTGGTTATACGAGACAGTTTAGAAAATGTTTTGAAATAGATAGTCAAGGACAATTTGCTGAGAGAGTTCTTATTACAGAATATATTAAGAAATTTATTGATAATGATACTAAGTGGAAAGAAGATTATACACCTGTATATTTTACTATTGATGACTTGGAAGAAGCTCTTAACTTTACTTTAATATCTGAAGGAGTTCTTCTTAATGAAAAATCTTATGCAGAAGGTACTGCCTTAAAAGTTAAATTACATAGCATTGCTAATAGTTCTTTGAGAAGTTATTTTGAAGTAGAAAATTTTTGTACTATTAATGAATTTATATCTGACTTAATACTAGTGGATGGTAATAAGAGGGCACAAATTATTAATTTTGTACTTGAAGGTATTGATGATAGGTTTGCTAAAGCACTTGTTAAAATTTATTCTAGAATATTCTTTAACTTTATGAAGAGTCTTCCTTCAAGAGGTTCTATGCCAATTAACATTATGCTTGAAGAGGCTCACAGATATGTTCAAAAAGATATAGATAATGATATACTTGGATATAATATATTCGAAAGAATAGCTAAAGAAGGTAGAAAATTTGGTGTTATGATGGATTTATTAACACAAAGACCTACTGAATTATCTGAAACGGTATTATCACAGTGCAGTAATTTCTTAATATTTAAAATTAATCATCCGGCTGACTTAGAATATATTGAAAAGATGGTACCAAATATTAGTAGTGATGTTTTAGAAAAGCAAAAATCACTTCAAGCGGGTACTTGTGTTGCTTTTGGTAAAATGATGAAAATACCTATGATTGTAAAAATGGAACTTCCTAAGCCTGAACCACAGAGTTCAAATGCTCATGTATTTGACAAATGGATGATACAGTGGAAAACTAACTAATGTAAAGCCTTATAAATAAAGGCTTTTTTATCTATCCACAATATCCACAGGGCTGTGGAAAAGTAAAGTAACACCTGTTAATAACAAAATTCGGCAAAATTTGTGGATAATCCTTTAAAACACTTATTTTATATGGTATTATATTGTTGAAAAGATGTTTATAACTTGTTAATTTACATGTTTATTAAAATTTTGTACTAGACAAATTTAAAATTTGTTATATAATAATGTTAATGGGATACTTAGTTAGGAGGTTTTGCGAATGAATACAGAGATTATTTGGAACAATTTTCTTGAAAAAATTAAAGAGCGAATTTCTCCTTTATCATATGATACATGGTTTAAAGATACTAAGTTATATAAATTAGATAAGAACACTGCAATTATTATAGTTCCAATGATTTTACATAAAAAACATTTAGAAGAAAACTATTTAGATGAAATAGAAGAAATATTTAATTCAATTACAGGAACTAATTTCAATTTTCAATTTAAACTAGAAAATGAAATAACGGAAGATACTTTAGAAGAAAAAATTATTGATGAAACAGAAAGTATTGGGGTTCCACATCAAACTAGTAGTTCTGCTAATCTAAATAGTGAATATACTTTTGATAGTTTTATAGTAGGAGATTCTAATAGATTTGCTTTTACTGCGGCGAGAGCGGTGGCTGAAAAACCAGGTAAGGCTTATAATCCTTTGTTTTTATACGGAAAAAGTGGACTTGGTAAAACTCATTTGATGCATGCTATTGGAAATTATATATTAGAAAATTCTAATAAAAAGGTACTTTATGTATCTAGCGAGCAGTTTGTAAACGATTATATATATGCGGTTAGAAACAATGAAAAAAATAGTTTTGATAGAATTGACTCATTTAAAAACAAGTATCGTAATATTGATGTACTTATAATTGATGATATTCAGTTTTTGGGCAGTGCCACTAAAGGACAGGAAGAATTTTTCCATACCTTTAATGAATTACATGACTCTAATAAACAGATAATTATAGCTTCAGATAGGTCAGTAGATGATCTGAAAATGCTAGAAAATAGGTTAATTACTAGATTTAACTGGGGTCTTACCGCAAATATAACACCACCTGATTTTAATTTAAGAGTGGACATTATTAAAAAGAAAATATCACATCAAGAAGCAGCGGAAGATATACCAATTGAAGTTATCGAGTATATAGCTAATATTAACGATTCTGATGTTAGACAGCTAGAGGGCGCTATTACAAGAGTATTTGCATATGCATCAATGATGAATAGAGGTATAATAAATCTTGATATAGCTATTGAAGCTCTTAAAGATAAAGTATCAGAAAAAAGTGTCTATAAAAATGATGTTCATAGGATACAAAGAATAGTGTGTGAATATTTTAAGATAGATATCGAAGATTTAAAAGGTAAAAAAAGAAGTAAAGATGTCAATTATCCTAGACAAATAGCCATTTATTTATGTAGAAAGATGACTAGTGAATCATTTCCAAAGATGGGAACATATTTTGGTGGTAGAGACCATTCCACAATTATCAGTGCATATCAAAAAATTGAGAACGACTTAAAGACAAATCCACAGCTTCAAATAGTAATAAATGAACTAAAAGAAAAAATATAGTGGATAAAAATAAAAATATCAACAGGTTTTGTTGATATAAAAAAGTATATAAAATAAGAGAAAAATAAAGATATCAACAATATCAACAGTATAATAATAATAATTATAATAAAAGAAAGAGGATGATAAAAATGAAATTCAAAGTAAAGAAAGAAATATTATTAGAAAGTTTAAATAATACTGCTAGAGCAATATCTACGAAAAATTTAATACCAATATTAACAGGTATAAAGTTTGAATTAAAAGAAGATGGTTTATATTTATATGCAAGTGATACTGATGTATCTATTAGATCATTTATATCAAAAGATAAATTAACAAGTACTAGTGAACTTGGTAGTATAGTAATTGGAGGTAAGTATATAGTAGAAATAATAAGAAAGTTACCAAATACTGATATTTCTATTGAAGTAATTGATGGATATAAACTAATCGTTAGTACAGATAATACAGAATTTAACTTAAATGGTATCAATCCTAATGAATTTCCTAACTTAGATTTAGATGAGACTAAAGAGCCAATCGTAGTAAATAATGGAATATTTAAAGATATTATTAATCAAACAGTATTTGCCACTAGTCAAAGTGAAACTAGACCTCTTCTTACCGGTATTAACTTTAAATTATCTGGTAATAGCTTTGAGGTTTTAGCAACAGATTCTTATAGACTTGCTAGAAAGTATGTAGAAATTGATAAAGATATTGAAAATGAAGTAAATATTGTGGTTCCAGGTAAAAACTTACTTGAACTAACAAAGATGTTAGATGATGATACTGCTAGTGTGGAAATGCATTTATTTAGTAATAAGATATTATTTAAGTATAAAAATATTGTATTCTTATCTAGATTGTTATCTGGTACATATCCAACAACTTCAAATATTATTCCAAAAGATTTTAATATTGAATTAGAATGTAAATTTGATGATTTATTTAATATGATAGATAGAGCATCTCTTCTTACATCTGATAGAGAAAAGAATACTGTAAAACTTACATTAACTAAGGATGAACTTATGATTTCTTCAAATAGTCCTGAAATAGGTAGAGTAGAAGAAAAGATGAATATTAGTTCTGATAAAGAAATTAATATATCATTTAGTTCAAAATTTATGCTTGATGCTATTAAAAGTTTTAACAAAGAAAAGGTTGTTCTTTGTATGAATAATGATAGTTCTCCTATTGTTATTAAGAATAATGAGGATAGCTCTTTAGTGCAATTGGTACTTCCTATAAAAACTTGTTAATAAATAAAAATATTAGAAAAACTCTCATGATGAGAGTTTTTTTTGTATCCACAATTAATGTTGATATAAAATAAAGATACTATAGTGAATTCTAAATCAAATATTTCGTAAGGGCTTATATAGGTGAATATGGCTGATATACTATTTTGAGCCAATATTTTGGCTCAAAATAACATTGTAAGACTAAAAAATCAGGCTTACAATGCAATTATAATAAAAAAATACTTTTGTCGACATATTTCAACAAAATTCGACATACTTTTATGCTTTAATATTTTTCACATATTTTATATGTGGAAAGGGGGTAATTATGAGGGATTATGTTATTAATGAAGAACTTTTATGTTTTACCCAAGATACTATAGAAAAAGATAATATTTTGGTTATAGAAAAGTCTAAAAGATTAACTTTTAAGGGTAATTCACTAAAGTTTTTACGAAGATGCTGTTTCTGCTACGGACATTCTTATAATATTCAAAGACAATTTGTAATAGATCATTTTAATTATTATATTAAAACTCCTATTATATTATCTGAATATAATAAAATAATATTATTTCCTACGGCGTCTCCAGAATCTAACAAGTGTATTTGGCTTTCTTATAATAATATTGAAAGATATGTAGAAGCTGAAAAAAACTATACAGAAATTTATTTTAAAGGTGGAAAAGTATTAAAAATTAGAGCTCCGTATACTACTATTGACAATCAAATTACTAAGTGTATTAAGATAGAAAAATTACTTAATAGTCTGCAATATACAGAAATGTAATTATGTCTTAAAAAATAAGGAAAAAAAGGCAAAAAATAGCCTCTTTTTCTTTTAAAAATAAGATATTTATGATATAATTATGTATGTATAGGGATACATGAGTAGATTAATTATTTAACTACGAGCAAAAAAGAGGCTGTAAAATGAAAATTGCAAAAATGACATTAAAAAAATATCGTAATTATGATAATTTAGAAGTTAGTTTTAATGATAATTTAAATATTATTATTGGGGACAATGCTCAAGGTAAAACTAATTTATTAGAATCTATTTATGTTCTTGGTGTTACTAGATCATTTTTATCTGGTAATGACAGAAATCTTATTAAATTTGAAAATAAGGCTTCTTTAATAAAAGGTGAAGTTATTACTAATGATGGAAAATTTAATTTGGAAGTTTTGATTAACGAAAATGGTAAGGTAGTTAAAGTCAATAGCAAAGAAATAAAAAAACTTAGTGATTATATATCGTTACTTAATGTTATTGTATTTAATTCTGATAGTATAAGAATATTTAAAGATAGTCCAAATTCTCGAAGAAAATACTTTAATATTGAAATTAGTCAAATTAATAAGAAATATTTAAAGTTACTTAGTGATTATAATACTATATTAAGACAGAGAAATGAATTTCTTAAGGTTATTAATATTAATAAGGAAAAAGATATGATGTATTTAAGTATATTAAATGAAAAATATGCACTTTTATCCTTAGAAATATATAACTATCGAAAGAAATTTATTGATGATATTAATATGTATTTGGGCAATTCTTTTAAATATATTGCTGGATACGATAATTTAGTAATTAAATATGCTTCTAATTTTAGTAATTTTGATAATGAAACTTTTTTAGAAAAACTAAATGATAATTTAAATAGAGATATTCAATATAAAATGACTTTAATTGGACCCAATAGAGATGATTTTTATTTTTTATTAGGTGATAAAAATTTATCATTATATGGTAGCCAAGGACAAATTAGAAGTGCTGTTTTAGCTCTTAAACTATCAGAAGTTAAGTTATTTAATAATATTACAGGCGATACACCAATACTTTTACTTGATGATATGTTTAGTGAATTAGATATAAATAAGAGAAATAATATTTTAAAATATTTAGATCGTAATATACAAACTATAATTACTACGACAGATATTAAGAATATTAATGAAAAAATAAAAGAAAAAGCTAATGTTTATGAAATAAAAGAAGGAAAAATTATTTCCCGGGAAATAATTTCCAAGCAGGAAGGTGATTAAATATGAATAATGAACATTATGATGCATCAGACATACAAGTTCTTGAAGGACTAGAAGCCGTTAGAAAAAGACCAGGTATGTATATAGGAACTACTGATATTAAAGGATTACATCATTTAGTATGGGAAATAGTAGATAACTCTATAGATGAAGCTTTAGCGGGATATTGTAAAAATATAGAAGTTGTTATAAATAAGGACAACTCTGTTACTGTAAAAGATGATGGTAGAGGTATACCAGTTGATATTCATCCGAAAACTGAAAAGTCCACTGTTGAAACAGTATATACAGTACTTCATGCAGGTGGTAAATTTGGCGGTGGTGGATACAAAGTATCTGGTGGATTACATGGTGTTGGTGCCTCTGTAGTTAATGCATTAAGTAAATGGGTAGAAGTAAAGGTTTATAAAAATGGTAAAGTTTTTTTCATTAGATTTGAAGATGGTGGTCATACTGTAGCTCCATTAAAAGTTATAGATGAATGCTCTCCTGATAGAACTGGTACTACAGTTACATTTAAGCCAGATCCTACTATATTTGATAGTGATATTTATGATTATGAAATACTTAAAGTAAGAATTAGAGAATTAGCATTTTTAAATAAAGGACTTTGTATTACTTTACGTGACGATAGAGATGATGAAGATACTACTGGTGAGAAATTCTTGTATGAAGGTGGTATTAGTGAATATGTAAGATTCATAAATAAAGGAAAAACCCCTTTACATGACGATATTATTCATCTTACTGGTGAAGAAGATGGTGTTATGTTTGAGGTTGCAATGCAATATAACACTAGTTATAATGATAATATCTATTCATTTGTTAATAATATCAATACTCATGACGGTGGCACTCACGAGGAAGGTGTTAGAAGAGCTTTAACTAGAGTTATTAATAGTTATGCTAGAAAAAACAATTTACTTAAAGAAAAAGACGATTCTTTAACTGGCGATGATGTTAAAGAAGGCTTAACAATGATTATTTCTTGTAAACATCCTAATCCGCAATTTGAAGGTCAAACAAAGGGAAGACTTGGTAACTCTGAAGTTAGAAAACTTGCTGATAGTGTCTTCTCACAAGGATTTGAAAGATTTTTATTAGAACATCCAGAAGATGCAAAGATAATAGTAAATAAGGCTTTACTTGCTTGTAGGGCTAGAAACGCTGCGAGAAAAGCAAGAGAAATTACTAGAAAAACTGATTTATCTACTACTAATTTCTTTGGTAAATTGTCTGATTGTAAAAGTAAAGACCCTAAGGTATCTGAAATATTTATAGTCGAGGGAGATAGTGCTGGTGGATCCGCTAAAAAGGGAAGAGATTCTATGACACAGGCTATTTTACCACTTAGAGGTAAAATTCTTAATGTCGAAAAAGCTAGATTAGACAAGGCATTATCAAATGAAGAAATTAGAACTATTATAACTGCGTTTGGAACTGGTATAGGTGAAGAATTTGATTTATCTAAACTTAGATATGATAAAATTATTATAATGACTGATGCTGATGTTGATGGATCACATATTAGAGTTCTTCTTCTAACATTATTTTATAGATTCTTTAAACCAATTGTTGAGGCAGGTCATGTTTATGCTGCTCAACCTCCATTATTTAGAATAATGCATGGAAAAACAAGAAGATATGTACTTGATGAGAAAGAAAAGGAAGCATATTTAGCAACTCTTCCTGAAAACGTAAGAAATCGTGCTGAGATAGCTCGTATGAAAGGTTTAGGAGAGATGGATGCAGAAGAATTAAATGAAACTACTATGGACATTAATAAGAGAATATTGCGTAGAATAACTGTTGATGATTGTGTATCTGCTGATGCCATTTTTGAAAAATTAATGGGTGATGACGTAGAACCTAGAAGAGCATTTATTGAAGAAAATGCTAGATATGTTAAAAATCTTGATATTTAGGAGGTTATGTTATGGAAGATGAAAATATTAAAAATGAGAATAGTGATATTAATGAACTTGTTAATCGAGCAATGAATGACATTAGTCAAACTGAAAAAAATAAAGAATCTAGTGATGATACTCAAAATTCTGAAATGGAAGAAGTAGATAGCTTTAATGGTGATTTTCATGAAAAGGATAGTAGTACTGCTAATGACATTGTTTCTGAGGTTAAGGATTCATTTATTGACTACTCTATGAGTGTTATTACATCAAGAGCTATTCCTGACCTTAGAGATGGTTTAAAACCTGTTCATAGAAGAATTTTATGGTCCATGTATGAAGAAGGTAATACTCCTGATAAACCTCATAAAAAATCTGCTACTACTGTTGGTTATGTTATGGGACATTATCATCCTCATGGTGATAGTTCTATATATGAAGCAATGGTTCGTTTGGCACAAGACTTTAATGAAAGATATATGTTAGTTGATGGTCATGGTAATTTTGGTAATATTGAGGGTGATGGAGCTGCTGCATATCGTTACACAGAAGCAAGATTATCTAAAATTTCACTTGAACTTATTAGAGATATTAATAAAAATACTGTTGATATGGATGATAACTTTGATGAGACTAGTAAAGAACCAAGGGTATTACCAAGTAGATTTCCTAATATACTAGTTAATGGTTCAATGGGTATAGCGGTTGGTATGGCCACAAATATTCCTCCACATAATTTGGGTGAAGTAATTGATGGTTGTGTTGCATATATTGATAATCATGATATAGATACTTTAGGACTTATGGAATATGTCAAAGGACCTGATTTTCCTACTGGTGGTATTATACTTGGTAATTCTGGTATAAGAAAAGCATATGAAACTGGAAGAGGTTCTATTACTATTCGTAGTAGAGCTGAAATTGAAGAACACAATAATCATAATACTATAGTTATTACTGAAGTTCCTTATGGTGTAAATACAATGGAACTTAAAAATAAGGTTGCTGAACTTGTTAGGGATAAGGTAATAGATGGTATATCTGACTATCATACTGACTTAAAGGATGGAGTTAAAATTACTATTACTTTGAAGAGGGATGCTAATCCACAAGTTGTACTTAATAATTTGTATAAGCATACTAATTTTCAGATTTCTTATGGTATTATATTTTTAATGCTTGATCAAGGCGTTCCTAAAACTTTAGGATTAAAGGATATTATTTCTAAATACATTGATCATCAGAAAGAAGTTATTATTAGAAGAACTAGATTTGATTTGGATAAAGATGAAAGAAGAGTTCATATTTTAGAGGGTTATAAGATAGCACAAGATAATATTGATGAAGTTATTAAAATAATAAAGACCGCTAAAAGTGATGTTGAAGCTAAGGAAAAATTGATGAGCCGATTTGCTTTATCTGAAATTCAAACTGATGCTATATTGGAATTAAAATTACGTCGTTTGACTGGAATGGAAAGAGAGAAGATTGAGGCTGAACTCGCTGATTTACTTCTTGAAATAGAAGAATTGAAGTCTATACTTGCTTCTGAAGAAAAAGTTCTTAATATAATTAAGAAGGAATTATTAGAAATTAAGAGTAGATATGCTGATGAAAGAAGAACGCATATTGATATGACTGCTGTTGAATATATTGAGGATGAAAGTTTAATTCCTGAAGATATGATTGTTGTTACTTTAACTAAGAAAGGTTATATTAAAAGATTATCTGCTTCTACTTATAAGACACAACATAGAGGCGGTGTTGGTATTAAGGGTATGTCTACTAATGATGAAGACTTTGTTGAACAAATTCTTAATTGTTCTACGCATGATTATGTCTTATTCTTTACTAATATGGGTAAAGTTTATAGAGTTAAGGGTTATAAGATTCCTGAATATAGTAGACAATCTAAGGGATTACCTATTATTAATTTACTTAACTTAGAACAGGGTGAGTATGTTACTGCCTTACTTAATGGCTCTAATGATAGCGAAGATAAGTATTTGGTATTTGCTACTAAAAGTGGTTTGATTAAGAGAACTGATTTGGCTGAATTTTATAATATTAGGACTAATGGTAAGAGATTTATTACTTTAAGGGATGACGATGAACTTATTTCTGTTAAAGGAACTACTGGCGATAATGATATTTTAATGGCTTCTTCTAATGGTAGAATGGTAAGATTTAATGAAAATTCTATTAGAGTTATGGGAAGAGGTGCTTCTGGTGTTAGAGGTATTAATTTAGATGGTGGTTTCCTTGTTGGTATGGAAGTTGTTAAACCTGATGAAGATGTTCTTGTTATTAGTGAATATGGATATGGTAAAAAGACTCCTATTGAAGAATATAGAATAACTAATAGGGGTGGTAAAGGTGTTAAAACTATTAACATTACTGAGAAGAATGGTTCTATTGTTTCATTTAAGACTGTTACTGATGATAAAGACTTGATAATTATTACCGATACTGGTATGATTATTAGATTGGCTGTTGATAAGATTTCTAGAATGAGTAGGGTTACTCAAGGTGTAAGACTTATAAACCTTAAAGATGATACTAAGGTTAGTGGAACTGCTATTGTTGATAAGGATGATGAAGAACAGGCTTCAGAAGATAATAATTTAAAGAGTGAATAAAAGTAATTATTTACTCTTTTTTTATGTATATTATTTCCCGGGAAATAATTATTACTTGAAATGATAAAATATCAGTAGTAGCAAACAAATGTTTGCTACTACTGTTCACTTACTAAACTTGCATTTTTGTTAGAAATATGATATAGTGTTGTTGATACAACATTAATGGTGGAATCAAGTCAGGGGCGGAAGCCAGCAGCTTTAACATTTAATTAATGTGTGTATCTTTTTTTTTATGTTTCACGTGAAACATAAATATCAACTGTTTTATTAATTTAAAATATATCTACTATTTGATTATTATTATTTTAAATCTTATTAGTAATATAAAGTTAATATTAAAAGTTTTATTTTTTTGAAATTTATTTATTAGTGTTTTTTATGAATTATGTTTCACGTGGAACATGAGTTTTCCACAGATTATTTATTTTGTATAAAGAGTAATTATTTAAATTTATTATTTACTGTAGTTTTATTTCTTGATTTTAATATAATGATTGATAAGTAATATATATTACTTTCTTTTTTTATATTTATTAATATAATGTTTCACGTGAAACATTATATCCACAACTTTTGTATATAATTTTATATTACGATACATTTTATATGTTTATTTTAGTTATAACCTCTTTTTATAAAAATAAGTTGATTATATCATTAATTTTGACTAAAATTATTATTTTGGTTTGATTTATGTTTCACGTGAAACATAAATATTAATATTTTTAATGTATATATAATGATACAATTGTTGCTAAAAATGTTTTTGATATTATTATTATTGTACTATTTAAGCCTAAAAATAAAATTATTACAATATTGAGCTCATGTTTTTATAAATAATTTTAATTTTTGATAAGGAGTCTAATGTTCCACGTGAAACATGAGTTTTCCACAGTTTTTGTGTATAGATTTATTTTATATTTAATATGTATTTTTTTAAGATTTAATGTATTTTATTATATGATGCAGTAATCATTATTAGTTTCAATGGCTTTTTTATTTGATTTATGTTTCACGTGAAACATAAATATCCACAGTTTTTATGATTGAAATATTTATTATATGATTTATATTTTTCATTAAAGTTGTTTTAAGTAATATTATTAACATTGTTATTTGATTTTTAAATTCGTATTTATTTATTAACTGTACTTTTAATAAATTAAATTGATGTTCCACGTGAAACATGAGTCTTTTATTCATCTGTTGATATGTAAAAAATTTATTATTATTTAATTTTTTGTTATACTTGTTGATAGAGATTGGAGTTGGCCTATATTATGGTGGAAAAGTATATGAAAATGGCACTTTTAGAGGCTAAAAAAGCTTATTGTGAGGATGAAATCCCTGTTGGTTGTGTAATTGTACATAAAAATGAGATAATTGCCTGTGGATATAATGAAAAAGAGAGTAAAAATAGTGCAATTAGGCATGCTGAGATAGTGGCTATTGAAGCTGCTTGTGGAAAACTTGGTTCATGGCGTTTGGATGATTGTGATCTTTATGTTACTTTGGAGCCATGTATGATGTGTTTAGGTGCTATTATTGAAGCTAGAATTAAAAATGTCTATTTTGGAACCAAAAATAATAGCAAACAAATGTATGATAAAATTAGAGTTAAAAGCTTTGTTAATCTAATTTTTGTTAATAGTGGTTCTTGTTCTAAAATTTTATCTGATTTTTTTGTAAATAAAAGAAAAAAATGATGTTTATATACTTGTTTTGTGGTATAATTGAATATGAGGGAGGTAGTCTGTGAGTTATTTAGCTTTGTATAGAAAATATAGACCTGTTGATTTTGATAATGTGTATGGTCAAGAAGAGGTTGTAACTGTTATTAAAAATGCAATTAACAATAATATGGTTTCTCATGCTTATTTGTTTTGTGGTCCTAGGGGTACTGGTAAAACTACTATTGCTAAGATAATTGCTAGGATGGTTAATTGTGAAAATTTAATTGATGGTAAGCCTTGTGGTAAATGTTATAATTGTATTAACTTTCTTAATAGTAATGATATAGTGGAAATTGATGCTGCTTCGAATAATGGTGTTGATGAAATTAGAGAACTTAGGGATAAAATTAATCTTGTGCCTAGTAATGCTAAATATAAGGTTTATATTATTGATGAAGTTCATATGCTTACCACTCAAGCTTTTAATGCTCTTTTGAAAACTCTTGAAGAACCACCGGCACATGTTATTTTTATTTTGGCTACTACAGAACCTCATAAAATTCCGCTTACTATTGCTTCAAGATGTCAAAAATTTAGATTTACTAAGATTAATTCAAAAAAAATTGTTGATAGATTAAGAGAAATAGCTAAACTTGAAAATATTGCTATTGATGAAGATGCTCTTTATGAAATTGCACGAATTTCTGATGGTGGAATGAGAGACGCTATTAATTTTTTGGATCAACTTGTTGCTTATGATAATAAAGTAATTACTCTTGATGATATTTATAAGGTGAATGGTTCAGTTTCTTATAATGATATTTATTTGTTACTTAAATCAATTGCTGATAATAATAAGGTTGAAATTATTAGATTTTTTGATACGTTTGATAGTAGTGGAAAGGATATTAATAAGTTTGCTTCTGAATTAACTTTGTTTTTGAAAGATGTAATTTTATATAGTAATGCTAAATTGTTATCTGATATTGACATTAAAAATGAAAACATTGTACTTGTTAATAATTTATATGATTCTAAGACTATTTATGAATTAATTGAGAAACTTAATGAAATCCAAAATTTTTTGAGGACGTCAACTCATAGTTGTATTTTATTTATGACTGCTATATTGAAGTTTTCTGATAATTATTTTGGAAATTTAATTGTTGATAATTTTGGAAAAAAAGTTGTAGATAATGCTACTAAAAATGTAAATAAAATTATTTCCCAGGAAATAATTGAAACAAATATAAATAAAGTTGACAATAGGAATGAACAAATTAAAAGTGAAGTAAATATTGAGAATATTAACATTAGAATTAATAATGCTTTGGCTACTGCCAATAAGGATAGCTTAAGAAAAATTAAGGAACAGTGGTCTTTAATAGATGATTATTTATATGATGATGCTTATTCTGTGGTTGCTGGTCTGTTAAAGGATTCTATACCTGTTGTGGCTTCTGAAAAATATATTATTGTTTCAAATAGTCTTGAATCTGTAGCTAACCGAATTAATGATAATTTTTCTTTAATAGATGAATTTCTTTTGAAAATATTTAAAAATAAAATTTTTATTGTTGGTATGTCTAGTGATAATTGGAATGTAGAAAAAAACAAATATATTTCTAATATTAAAAATGGTGTTAAATATATTGAAAAAGAATTTATTAATACGGATAAAATTGAAAATAAAAAATCTTCTGTTGATGAACTTATTGATTTAATGGGAGAAAATATAATAGAATATAAATAAAGGAGATTGATTTAAAATGAATTTACAAAATATGATGATGCAAGCAAGAAAAATGCAAAAGGATATTGAAAAGACTAAAAGTGAACTTGAAAGTAAAGACTATGAGGGTAATTCTCAGTTTGTTACTGCCGTTGTTAGTGGAAATGGAAAGTTAAAATCTATTAATATTGATATGGAAGAACTAGCAAGTGATGATAGAGAAATATTGGAAGATATGGTATTGGTAGCAGTAAATAATGCTATTGATAAGATGGAAAAAGATAAAGAAGAAAAATTTGGTAAGTATGGCCAGATGTTTAATGGTTTGATGTAATATGTATCCTAATAGTATTAAAAATGTTATTGATTGTTTGAAAGATTTACCTGGAATCGGTGAAAAAACTGCAGAAAGGCTTGCTTTTTCTTTAATTAATTTTGATAAGGATAAACTTACTTTATTTTCTGAATCTATATGTGGTGTTAGAGATAAAATTACTAATTGTCAAATATGTGGTAATATTTGTGAGAGTGATGTTTGCCCTATATGCTTGGATAAAGAAAGAAATGGTAATCTTATATTCGTAGTTGAAAAGGCAAAAGACATTTCTTTATTTGAAAAAATTAATGTATATAAAGGAAAATATCATGTTCTCGGTGGTCTAATATCCCCTCTTGAGGGGATTGGCCCTGAGGATATTAATATTAATAAATTAATTTCACGAATTGATGGTGATAAAGTAAATGAAATTATTCTTGCCTTGAAACCTTCAATTGAAGGAGAAACTACTATGCAATATATAAAAAAACTTCTTGAAAATAAAAATGTTAAGGTTACTAGAATTGCTACGGGTATTCCAATTGGAACTGATATTGAATATATTGATCCTATGACATTGGAGTTTGCTTTGGAGGGCAGAAAAGACATATAATTTACTTTATTTCATATAATTTCTTGGGTGAAATATATTTATGCTAAAAAAAGTTCTTTTTTTGATAAAAAAGTTTATATTTGGTGTATTGTTTATTTATGCTTTTAATGTTATCGTTTTTCCTATTAATACGACAATTTCAATAAATATATTTACTATTTTAATTGTTTCTATTTTTGGATTACCTGGTATTATTGGCATTTGTTTATTTTCTATTTTTGTTTTGTAAGGAGAGTAATATTATGTTAGACATTTATAAGTATGAACAACCTATATTGTATAATATTTTAAATAATTCTATTATTAATAATAAGTTATCTCATGCTTATTTATTTGATTCTAATGGTAATAGTGATGTTTATGATATAGTTTTATCTTTTACTAAAATGATTATTACCTCTAATATTACAAACGAAACTGAAAAAAATAATATTTGTATGCGAATTGATGATGGAAATTATGTTGATGTTAAGGTTATTGAACCAGACGGTATGTGGATAAAAAAAGATCAACTTTTGGATTTACAAAGTGAATTTAGTAAAAAATCTATTGAGGGTAGTAAAAAGGTTTATATTATTAAGTCTGCGGACAAAATGAATATTCAAACTGCTAATTCTATACTTAAGTTTTTAGAGGAACCTATTGATGAAATAATTGCAATATTGGTCGTTGATAATATTAATTTGATGCTACCTACGATTATATCTAGGTGTCAGGTTATTAAATTAAATAAAAAACCTTTGTCTTTGGATAGTATTGATAATTTTTCTGCATATTTTTTTCAATCTAAATATGCTTTACTTACTGAAACTGAAAAAAAAGAATTAATGGAATCTGCAGTTAATTTTATTCATCATATAGAAAATAATGGAATTGATACGCTAATTTATACTAAAAAATTATGGCATAATATTTTTAAAGATAGAGATTTGTGCATAGTAGCAGTTAATCTTTGCATTTATTTTTATTATGATGTTGTTAAGTATAAATGTGGTTTGAATAATTATTTTTATGGGGACAAGCTATCTGAAATTAGTTTTGTTTCTGGAAATAATGATTATGATGAGTTAATTAAAAAAATTCAGATATTAGATAGAACAGAAAACTATTTAAAAAGAAACTTAAATATAAATTTACTTATTGATAAAATGATTATAGATATGTGTGGTGATGATTATGAAGATAGTTAATGTTAAGATTAATAATGATTTTGGTAAAACTTTGTATTTTGATTGTAATAATTTTAATTTAAAAAAAAATTTAACTGTCATTGTTAATACAGAAAGAGGCTTGGAGTTTGGTACAGTTCTTGATTTTCTTGATGTTGAAGATGGTAATTATGAAAAAGTTATTAGAATTGCTACTAAAAAGGATTATTTGCAGCATTTAAAGAATATTAATGAAGCTAAATTGGCGCTTGACAAATGCCGTGAACTTGCTGAAAAAAATAATTTAAAAATGGTTATTATAGATGCAACTTATAATTTTGACAAAAGTCAACTGTTATTTAGATTTTTAGCAGATGAAAGAATTGATTTTAGAAATTTAGCTAGGGAGTTAGGATCTAGACTTAAAACTAGAATTGAACTAAGACAGATAGGAATTAGAGATAAGGCAAAGGAAATCGGAGGCATAGGTCCTTGTGGAAGAAATTTATGTTGTAGTACTTTTCTTACTAGTTTTGATGCTGTATCTATTAGTATGGCTAAAAATCAAGGTCTTGCATTAAATCCTACTAAAATTAATGGTGTTTGTGGAAGACTTCTTTGCTGCTTGAATTATGAAAATGAACTATATACTGAATTAAAAAAAGATGTTTTAGATGTTGGTAAAAAAACGTTTATTAATGGTAAGGAAGGAAAGGTTATTTCATCTGAACCTTTATTAGGTAAATACAAGGTACTTATCGATGATGAAATAATTGAAATTGATATAAATGATAGTAAAAAATAAATTGTTAAACTATAGTAATGCTTATATCTATCAAGATACAGAATATTTTAAAATGTCTCTTGATAGTCTTTTACTTGCAAAATTTGTAACTATTAATATGCGTGATAAGAATATAATTGATTTGGCTACTGGTAATGCACCAATACCAATGCTTTTAACTTATAGAACTAAAGCTCATATATGTGGGGTTGAAATACAAGAAGAGGTATACAATCTTGCTAATTTATCTATTAAAAAAAATAAAATGACGCAGCAAATTAGTTTGATTAATGAAGATGTTAATAACATTACTGATTATTTTAAGCCTGATACATTTGATGTTGTTACTTGCAATCCTCCTTATTTTAAAACTAATAATACTTTATTTGAAAATAATAATATTATTAAAGCATCTGCAAGGCATGAAAAATTATTAACTTTAGAGGATATTTTAAGAGTTAGTAAATATCTTTTAAAAAATAATGGTAGACTTGCTATGGTTCATAGAACGGAAAGATTAATGGAAATTTTGTTTCTTATGAAAAAGTATAATATTGAACCTAAAAAGATTAGATTTGTTTATCCTAATAATGCAAAAAATAGTGATTTGGTTTTAATTGAAGGTACTTTAAATGGTAAAAGTGGCCTTAAAATAATGAATCCTTTGTTTGTTTATGTAAAAAAAGATGTTTATTCTAAAGAAGTAAAGGATATGTTTGGAGAGTGAAATTTATGATACAAAATAGTTATAATGATAGTCCCACTTTATATTTGATATCTACTCCTATTGGAAATTTAGAGGATATGACTTATAGGAGTGTTAAAATATTAAATGAAGTTAGTGTTGTTTTTTCAGAAGATACAAGAGTAACTCTTAATTTACTTACTCATTATGGTATTAATAAGAAGTTGATTGCTCTTCATGAACATAATGAAGATACAGCCAAAGAGAAGGTACTTGACTATCTTAAAAATGGCGATAGTGTTGCTTTGGTTACTGATAGAGGAACTCCAATAATTAGTGATCCTGGATATAAAACAGTAAAATATATTAGCGATAATGGTTACAATGTTGTTGCACTTCCTGGAGCTACTGCATTTGTTCCAGCACTTATTACTTCTGGTATTGCACCACAACCATTTTTGTTTTATGGATTTCTTGATAGCAAAGATAGTATTAGAAAGAAAGAGTTAGAACTTTTATCTGATGAAGTGGAAACAATGATTTTTTATGAAGCGCCTCATAGGATTATAAAAACTTTGAATATGATGCTAGATATATTTGGTGATAGAGATATTAGTATATCTAGGGAGATTACTAAGAAGTTTGAGACTATTTATCGTGGAAAAATTAGTAATGTAATTAATCTTGTTCCTGAAAAAGGGGAATTTGTTATTGTTGTTAATGGTATGAAAGAAAGAAAAATAGATGATACTATTAGTGTTCATAACGCTGTAAATAACTATATTAGTGCTGGATTTGATGTAATGGCTTCAATTAAAAAAGTTGCTAAAGATAGGGGACTTGCTAAAAATGTTATTTATAAAGAGTATCATCGGGAGGATAAATAATGAAGTTAATTGTGGGATTAGGTAATCCTGGACGAGAATACGAAAAAACTAGACATAATATTGGATTTAATGTTCTTGATTTATTAGCAGATAAGTACAATATTACATTTAGCGAAAATAAAAAATTTAATGCACTTGAGGCTAGTTTTAATTTGATTGGTGAAAAAGTTATTTTGGTAAAACCACTAACATTTATGAATTTGTCAGGGGATAGTGTAATTAAATATATAAATTATTATGATATTGATGTTAATGATCTTTTGGTTATTCATGATGATTTAGATATGGAGCTTGGTAAGATTAGAATTGTTTTTGACAGTTCTAGTGGTGGCCATAATGGAATTAAAAGTATTATTAATAATTTGAATAGTCAGAAATTTACAAGGTTAAAAATTGGTATTTCTCATAATAAAAACATAGATACTAAAGATTATGTACTTGGTAAATTTAAAGGTGATGACTGGAAAGTTTTAACTGACTCTTATAACAAAGTACTTGATATAGTGGAAAACTTTATTAGTAAAGACGTTAATACTTTAAAACAAATTTATAGTAATAAAAATAATTAGATATAAAATAGGATACAATATATTTGTATCTTTTAGCATTGGAGGTGAGAATATATGAAGTTTTTTGATAATTTATTTGATCTTAACAATAGGGATGAACAATTAGTTACTGGTTTAAATAAAGAACTTAATAGTGTTTATGTTTATGATTATTTTAATAAATATAATAATAATATTTTACTTGTTACTAATTCTTTATATGAGGCTAATGATTTATATAATAGATTATCTAATTATACAGATAGAGTACTATTTTTTCCTATGGATGATTTTATGACAAGTGAGGCTTCAATTATTAGTCCAGAACTCATGATTGAGAGATTAAATACTTTGAATAAACTTGTTAATAACGATAATTATATTGTTGTAACTAATTTAATGGGTCTACTTAGATATCTTCCTAATAAGTCTTTATATAAGAAAAAAATTATTAATTTAAACGTTAATGAAGATGTAAATAGAGAAGTGTTAATTAACAATTTAATTGACTTAGGTTATGATAGAGTTCCACTTGTTACTAAGACTGGAGAGGTGGCTATTAGAGGATATGTAATTGATATATTTCCTATGGAAACTGATAGTCCTATTAGGATAGAGTTTTGGGGAGATACTATTGATAGTATTAAATATTTTGATTTGGATAGTCAAATTTCTAGTGATAGTATTAATACTATTTCTATATATCCTTTTACGGAATTTTTACTTGATAATAAGTTAGATGTTGACAGTAAAATGTGTAAGCAAAAGTATTTACCACATTATTCTAGAGATATTCAAGGTATATGGAATTATTTATATAACTGTACTCTTATATATTATGATTATAACCAAATTATATCTGCTTATAGATTACTTAGAGAGAGTATTATTAATTATGATAATGAGATAAATGATTCTATTAAAACTGATTATATGTTTGATATTTCTGATGTTAAATATAATAATATTATTTATATGTTAGAGTTTGATAATATTCTTGATTTGAATATTAAGTTTAAAAATAATTATTTATCTAATAACATTGATAATTATCATGGTGATTTTGAAAAGATTAAAACAAGTCTTTTTAAATATATTAGTGGTGGTAAGACTGTTATTATGTGTATTGATAATAAAGATGTTGCTAAGAGAGTAATTACTTATTTGGATATTATGGATGATGTTGTATTAACTAGAGAAAATGAAATTATTAAAAATAAGATTAATATTATTAATAAATATATTATAAGTGGATTTATATATGATAATTATGTTGTTATTTCTTCGAATGATTTATTTGGTAAAATAGAAGAAAAGAAGAAAGTTAAAAATAAGTATAAAGTTGGTACTAAGATTAGTAATATTAATAACTTAGAGAAGGGTGATTATATTGTTCATATTGATCATGGTATTGGACAATATGTTGAATTATGTACTTTATCTAAGAATGGTTTGAAAAAGGATTATATTAAACTTTTATATGCTGATGGTGATGTTTTATATTTACCTGTAGAAAAAATTGATAAAATTACTAAGTTTACTGGTAGAGAAGGGGCTATTGTAAGACTTGATAAATTGGGTACTGATTCTTGGAATAAGAAGAAGGCTAGAGTTAGAAGTAAATTAGAGAATATTGCGGGTGATTTGATTAGAGTGTCTGCTGAAAGAGAGAATTCTAAAGGTTTTGCTTTTAGTCCTGATGATGAAGAACAAATATTATTTGAAAGTAAATTTAAATATACTGCTACCGCTGATCAGGAAAGGGCTATAGGTATTATTAAGCATGAAATGGAAAAGGATAAACCTATGGATATGCTCTTATGTGGTGATGTTGGATATGGTAAAACAGAAGTAGCTTTTAGGGCAATATTTAAAGCGGTTAATGATGGTAAACAAGTTGCATATTTGTGTCCTACAACTATTCTTTCTAGTCAGCAATATAATTCTGCATTAGATAGATTTGCTGATTTTCCAATTAATATTGCATTACTTAATAGATTTACTTCTGTTAAAGAACAAAATGCTATTTTTAAGAACTTAAAAGAAGGTAAAATTGATATTTTATTTGGTACACATAAACTTCTAAATGATAAAGTAGATTTTAAAGACTTGGGATTACTTATTATTGATGAAGAACAGAGATTTGGTGTTGTACATAAAGAGAAAGTTAAGAAATATAAGAGTAGTATTGATGTTTTAACTCTTAGTGCTACTCCTATTCCTAGGACTCTTCAAATGTCTATGTCTGGTATTAGAGGACTTGCTCTTATTGAGACTCCTCCGGAGAAACGAAGACCAATACAAACCTATGTAATGCCTGAGAGTGTAAATATTATTAAAGATGCTATTTATAAGGAATTATCTAGAAATGGTCAAGTATTTATGCTTTATAATAGTGTTGAAAAAATAGATAATAAACTTGAAGAGATACATAAATTGGTACCAGAAGCTAATATTAGATATGCTCATGGTAGAATGACTAAGGTTGAACTTGAGAATATTATGATTGATTTTACTAATCATAAGTTTGATATATTACTTTGTACGACAATTATTGAAACTGGTATTGATATTCCTAATGTTAATACTTTGATTGTTTTGGATGCTGATAGATTTGGTTTATCACAGTTATATCAAATTAGGGGTAGAATTGGTCGTAGTGATAGAATTGGTTATGCTTACCTTATGTATAATAGCAGAAAAGAACTTAATGATTTGGCAGTTAAAAGACTTAATACTATAAAAGAGTTTACTGAACTTGGTAGTGGTTTTAAGATAGCTATGAGAGATTTATCTATTAGAGGAGCTGGAGACATACTTGGTAGTGAACAATCTGGTTTTATTGACAGTATAGGTATTGATTTGTATTTGAAGATGTTAAAAGAAGAAGTTGATAAACTTAAAGGTATTAAGATAGAAGAAGAAAAAGATGAAAGTTCTAAACCTCTTATTGAAGTTGAAACGCATATTTCTAATGAATATGCTCCTGATGATGAAATTAAACTTGAAGTTCATAAACTAATTAATAATATTAATTCTGAAGAAGATATTGATAATTTATGTACAGTGCTTAAAGATAGATTTGGTAAAGTTACTGATGAAATGATTATTTATATGCATGAGGAATGGTTTGAGAAACAGGCTAAGTCTCTTAATATTAAAGAAACTAAACAGACTAAGAATTACGTTGAGATAGTTCTTCCACAGTATTTGTCTAAACAAATTGACGGAGAAAAGTTATTTTTTACGGCATATGAGATATCTAAATATTTTAGATTTTCTTATAATAATAATCAGATTCATATTTATTTAGATACTATTAAGTTAGATAAACATTTTGTTTATTATTTGAATGATTTACTTAGTGTTATTATTAAAGATATTAAGAAATAAAGTTAAATATTTTATTTCTTTTTGTTTACTTGTATAATTATTTATTTATTTGACAAAATATTAAAGAAAGTATAGGTGAATATATGAAAACAACTGGAGTTATAAGAAGAATTGATGAACTTGGTAGAATTGTTATACCAAAAGAAATTAGAAAGAGTTTAAGAATTAAAAATGGTGAAAGTTTAGAAGTTTATTTAGATGGTGATAGTATTATATTAAAGAAATTTTCACAAATTGAAAGTTTAGAGAGTATTTCTGTTGATTATGTGGAAGCATTTAATCAAATTATTAAGCATAATATTATTGTTACTGATAGAGATAAAGTAGTTGCTGTTAGTGGTCCTTTAAAGAAGAAGTATTTGGGTAAAAATATTAATGAATTTACTGAACGTTCTATTGAAAGAAGAGATTCTTTTTCTGAAAAGCAAAAGAAGGAGTTTAAAATAATTGAAGATGAAGAAGATGTTGGTTATTATACTTTTGCTTCGATTGTTAATAATGGTGATGCTATTGGTAGTGTAATATTAATATCTTTAGATACTCCTTTATCTGATACTGAAGATAAACTAGCTATTGTTTTATCTAATTTACTTAGTAAACAATTTATTGATTAATTTATTTATGTTCACTAGTAAGCCTTATGTATAAGTCTTACTAGTGTTATTTTTAGCCTGTAGTCTAAAAATAATGTACCAACCGTACGTATTATATATAAGCAGATTATATGTATTAATAAATTAATTTTAGTAGTTATATGATATAATATATTTCAATACTGAGACTTTAGGCTCAGTATTGCTTAGAGAGACCTTAGGCTCTCTAAGAAAAAAATGTGAAATAGTACTTGAAAATATATTTATTGTATGATAAAATACTTTGTGTAAAGCGAAGAAGGAAAGAGTAATAGTAATATTTATAGAGAGTCTATGTTTGGTGGAAATAGATAAGAAAAGCTATTATAAATGGTTCTGGAGCAGTTATATCTAATAGGTATAAACGGTTGTTACGTTATAACTTAATGAGTGTATGTATTATAAAATAAGGTGGTACCACGGAATATTTTTCGTCCTTTGGTTAGCCTTATTTTTTTATTTTATGGAGGTATGTAATGAGAAAATTTGAAAAGATAAGTAAAGATAATTTTTTTAATAGTGTTCCTAATGGTAATTATGAAGATATTATATTACCAAAAAGAAGTACTAAAAATAGTGCCGGATATGATTTTTATTCTCTATATGATATAACTATTAAACCTAATGAAAGGGTAGTTATTCCAACTGGTATCAAGGTTTGTATGAATGAAAATGAATTTTTAGGAATATATATTCGTAGTAGTTTAGGTTTTAAATATAATATTCGGATGTGTAATCAGGTTGGTATAATCGATGCTGATTATTATAATAATAAAGATAATGAAGGACATATTTTTGTATGTTTACAAAATGAAAGTGATAAAGAAGTAGTAATTAAAAAGGGTGATAGATTTGTACAAGGTATATTTATGTCATATTTAATTACTGATGACGATTGTGCTACTGATACAAGAAATGGTGGTATTGGTAGTACTAATGAAGGAGATGATAATAATGAATAATGATAAAAAATTTTATATAACAACTCCTATATATTATCCTAGTGCTAATTTTCATATAGGACATTGTTATACTACTATAGTAGCGGATGCTATTGCAAGATATAAAAGACTTACTGGTTATGATGTATTTTATTTAACTGGTACTGATGAACATGGAGAAAAAATACAAAAGAAAGCAAATGAAGCTGGAGTTACTCCTAAAGAATATGTAGATAAAATTGTTGCTAATGCTAAAGATTTGTGGAAAAGTCTAGATATTAGTTATGATAAGTTTATTAGAACTACTGATGAAGAACATGTTAAGTGTGTACAAAAGATATTTGAAAGATTATATAAACAAGGTGATATTTATAAAGGTGAATATAAAGGTTTATATTGTACTCCTTGTGAATCATTTTGGACTGAAACTCAGTTAATCAATGGTAAATGTCCTGATTGTGGTAGAGAGGTTCATGAGGTATCTGAAGAAGCTTATTTCTTTAAATTATCTAAATATCAAGATAGACTTGTTAAATATTATGAAGAAAATCCTGATTTTATTGAACCGGAGTCTAGAAAAAATGAAATGATTAATAATTTTATTAAACCAGGTCTTGCTGATTTGTGTGTGTCTAGAACTAGTTTTGATTGGGGGATTCCTGTTACTTTTGATGATAAGCATGTTGTTTATGTTTGGTTAGATGCTTTAACTAATTATATATCTGCTTTAGGATATTTAAGTGATGATGATAGTCTATTTAAAAAGTATTGGCCTTGTGATTTACATATTGTTGGTAAAGAAATTATAAGATTCCATACTATTGTATGGCCTATTATGTTAATGGCTCTTGATTTACCACTACCTAAGAAGGTATTTGGTCATGGATGGCTTGTTATTGATGGTGGTAAGATATCTAAAAGTCTTGGAAATTATAAAGATCCTAGAGAATATATTGATACTTATAGCGTGGATGCTGTTAGATATTTTGCTTTAAGAGAAGTTCCTTTTGGTAGTGATGGCTCTTTTTCAGAAGATGCTCTAATTAATAGAACTAATGGAGATTTAGCTAATATTTTAGGTAATTTGGTTAATAGAACTATTGGTATGATAAATAAGTACTTTGATGGAGAAGTTTCTAATAAAGGTGTATCTGAAAAAATTGATAATAATTTGATTAAAGAAGCTGAAAGTTTATATATAAAGGTAGAAAATTATATGAATAAACTTGAAGTACCTAAAGCACTTGATTCTATATTTGATTTATTTAGATCATTAAATAAATATATTGATGAAACTACTCCTTGGATACTTGCTAAAGATGATAGTAAGAAAGATAGACTTGCTACGGTACTTTATAATTTAATTGAGGGTATTAGAATTGGAACAGTATTACTTAGACCATTTATACCTGAAACAACAGAAAAGATATTTAAGCAAATTAATACTGATAATACTTCTTATGACAGTGTAAAAGAGTTTGGCGGATATAAGAGTGGTACTAAAGTTGGTACTCCTGAAGTGTTATTCCAAAGAATTGAAACTAAGTAACTAAGAGGACTTTAATGGTCCTCTTTTTACATTTTATTAGTGTAAAATAAGTGAAAAGGTGTTTACTAATTTATTAGATTATGATATATTTTTAATGTAGTACCTGCAGTGGAAAAGGAGAAAAAGGTATGCTTAGTACTAGAAAATGGAACCTTATTTTTAAGATATCTTGTGGTATTTTAGCTGGTGTATTGGTTTCTTTTGTTGTTGTAGGTAGTAATATTCTTGATTTGTTATACTTAGGTATAATAGTTGTGCTATTTTTTAAATATGTAGCTAATAAAAAGTAAAATAATTATACTATATTAGTATGATTTTTTTAATGGAGGTGCTTTTATGTATATTGATACACATTGTCATGTATTTAGTGAATACTATGATGATATTGAAGAAATTGTTAGAAAATGTAAAGAAAATAATGTTACCAAGATTATAGTTAGTGGCTGTGATATGAAATCTAATATGGAAGTTTTAGAATTAGTTAATAAGTATGATATTATTTATGGTACTATTGGATTTCATCCTACGGAATTAGATGCTTTTAAGGAAGAGTATTTTAATTTTCTAATAGATAAAATTAATAATAATAAAATAGTTGGTGTAGGTGAGATTGGACTTGATTACCATTATGATGACACTGATAAAGAAATACAAAGAATGGTTTTTAATAGACAACTTGAAATTGCTGAAAAGTTTAATAAACCAGTTGTTGTTCATAGTAGAGATTCTATTGGAGAAACATATAATATATTAAGTAAATATAATTTGAAAGGTAGTATACATTGCTTTAGTGGTTCATTAGAAATGGCTAAATTATTTATTAAATTAGGATATAAATTGGGGGTTGGAGGTATAATTACTTTTAAAAATGCTAAAAATATAAAAGAAGTAGTAAAAAATATAGATTTATCATATATTTTATTAGAGACAGATAGTCCATATCTTAGTCCGGAACCTTATAGAGGTAGTGAAAATAATCCTTCTAATATACCAGTTATTGCCGAGAGCATAGCTAGTATTAAAGGCATAACAAATATAGATGTTGCAAGGGTTACGACTGCTAATGCGGAAGAGGTATTTGACTTTTTATAAAAAAGATGTTACAATTAATATGCTTTAAAATATTAATGAGGTGAGACATAATATGAAAAAAGTAGCTGCAAAAATAATAACTATTTTTTCACAGTTATTAGTGGCTAGTGTGTTTTTATTCTTACTATTTTCTGGTGAAACTAGAAATAGTAATGATAGAAGTGTGGTAGTAAACAATAATAATTTTAATAAAATGGCTGATAAAACTTTGTTTCTTTTTAATAGTTTAGAAAATAAAGATGAAGAAGCCAATTCTAATGTTGTTGTTGAACTTACTTCTGTTGATAAGGTAGAAGAACCTGCAATTCAAGAAGTTAAACAGGAAACGATTAAGGAAGAAGTGAAAGAAGAATCTCCTAAAAAAGAAGAAACTAGCGTAACTCCTTTAGAACCAGATTTTAGCGATAAAAAGGTCTTGGAGACATTTACTGGTAGTTTGACAGGATATGGTCCTGATTGTTATGGATGTGGTGGTAGAACTAGTACTGGATATGATTTGAGGGAGAATATATATTATGATGATGCAGAGTATGGCACTATTAGAATTGTAGCTGCTGATAAATATTTTCCTTTTTACTCTATAATTAGAATAAGTAATGTTCCAGGAATGGAACCATTTATTGCTATAGTACTTGATAGAGGTGGAGATGTTGGTTGGTATAGAAATTCTGTAAGTGGTGAAATAATGTTTGATAGTCAAAAAGGGACGCTATTTGATTTGGCCTTCACTACAGAAAAGGATCCTAATATATTAGGTAAAACAAATAATGTTAAATTTGAAGTTTTAAGAAGTGGTAGATAACACTTCTTTTTTTTCGACATTTTTTTTAATTTTTATATCATATAATTATATAGAGGTAAAGATATGAAAAAAATAATATTATTTACAGTTATAATTATATTTATTCCATTTGTTATAGTAAGTTTTTTTAAAATTGATAAAAAAGAAGAAATAAATTTAAATTATGAGTCTAATACTATTATTAGAGTGAAAAGACTAAGTAGTGGTGAAATTGAGTATTTGCCATTTGAAGAATATATTGTTGGTGTGCTTGCTGGTGAGATGCCCATTTATTTTGAAAAAGAGGCTTTAAAGGCACAAGCAGTGGCTGCGCGTAGTTATGCATTAAAAAAAATAGAGTATAATAAAGATAATGAATATGATGTAGTTGATTCAGTTCTTAATCAGGTGTATTTAGATAATTATTATTTAAAAGAAGCTTGGGGTAATAAGTATGTTGATAATATTAATAAATTAAGAGAGGCAGTTAATGATACCTCTTTAGAATATTTAGATTATAATGGTGAAGTTATTGATGCATTGTTTTTTTCTACAAGTAATGGATATACTGAGAATTCTTCATTGGTGTTTAATATTGATTTACCGTATTTACAGAGTGTTACATCTATGTGGGATAGTTCCACTAGTAGTGCTTTTAGGAGTACTAAAAAAATTTCTAGTAGTGATTTTTATTCTTCTTTAGGGTTAGAAAAATCTAATATATTAAACTTTAAAGTTTTAAAAAGAAGCACTACTAATAGAATACTTAATCTTAGTATTAATAGTACGGAGTTTACTGGCAGAGAATTATATGATAAACTTGGTTTAAAATCTACTGATTTTTCTTTGAAACAAGATGGAGATACTATTATTATTGATACTGTCGGCTATGGTCATGGAGTTGGGATGAGTCAGTATGGTGCTGAAGGTATGGCACTTGAGGGTTATTCATATAAAGATATTCTTTCTCATTATTATGTTGGTACTTCGATTAAAAAATTATTAAATTAATGTATATATTTTTTAATTTAGGAAACAATTATAGTAGAGGTGAGAATATGAAAATGAAAAGAGTTAAGCCACTCTTAGTACCTATGATTTACGGAGTATGTGTTATTGCATTTTTGTTTTGTATGTATTTTGCAGGTAGACTATCTAATGATTTACTATTTAAAGATAAGAAAAATACTAATTATGTTGATGGTGAGATCGTATCAGAATATGATAAGGATATACCAGTAGTTAGTACTAGTTCTAAAATTGTAAGACCTTATTTGGATAGTAAGGTTTCTATTTACAAGACTTTTTATGACTATCAAGGTGAAGCTGATAATCAGGAAAAATCTATTATTCTTTATGAAGATACCTATATGCAAAACTCTGGGGTAGATTATACTAGCGATAGTTCATTTGATGTAATCAGTATTCTTGATGGTACAGTAATAAATGTTTATGAGAATAAAATTCTTGGTACTTCTATTGAAGTTAGACATAGCAATGAACTTATTAGTGTTTATCAAAGCTTGTCTGATGTTACTGTAAAAGAGGGAGATAATGTTATTCAGGGACAGATACTTGCTAAAAGTGGTTTATCTAATATTAATAAAGAGTTAAGTAATCACTTACATTTTGAATTATATTATAAAGGCTCTATAGTTAATCCAGAAGAATATTATAATAAATCTGTTGATGAATTATAGGTAATAAGCCTTTTTTTACATAATATGTTATCTTATAAATATAATTTTATAGGAGAACATATATGAATAAGAAGATTATTTCTAGAGTAATAGAAGAAGCTAGTTATATTATTGATACTAATAAAACTATTAGGGAAGTATCTATAGTATTTGGTGTATCTAAGAGTACTGTACATAAGGATATGAGAGAAAAGTTGTTGTTACTTGACAGTACTTTATATCAAAAAGTGTCAAGTGTTTTGGAATATCATACTTATATTAAGCATATTAGAGGGGGACAGGCTACAAAAGATAAGTTTTTAGATAAAAAAGGAAATCTACTCTATTAAAAATTGTTAAATTGTGGTAAAATGTAAATGAGGATGGTGATTTTATGTTTAACAAAGATATTGGAATTGACTTAGGAACTGCTAATGTACTTATATATATTAAAGGACAGGGTATTGTATTAAATGAGCCATCTGTTGTTGCAATAGACGCTGATACGAAAAGACCTTTAGCGGTAGGATCTGAGGCACATGAAATGCTTGGTAGAACTCCTGGTAAGGTAAAAGCAATTAAGCCAATGAAGGATGGTGTAATTGCCGACTATGACACTACTGAAGTTATGCTTAATTATTTTATAAAAAAAATAAATGGTAAAAGTTTCTTTTCTAGACCTAGAATATTAATATGTTGTCCATCTAATATTACTCAGGTTGAAAAAAATGCTATTAAGGAGGCTGCTGAAAGAACTGGAGCTAAAAAAGTATTTTTAGAAGAAGAACCTAAGGTAGCCGCTATTGGGGCTGGTATGGATATATCTAAACCGAGTGGTAATATGGTAATTGATATTGGTGGTGGCACTACTGATATTGCTATTTTATCTTTGGGTGGTATTGTTAATAGTGCTTCAATTAGAATTGCTGGTAATGCTTTTGATAATGATATTGTTAAATATATTAAGAATAAATATAAATTGTTGGTAGGAGAGCGAACTGCTGAGGATATTAAAATAAGTATTGGTACTGTTTTTCCTGGCTCTAGAAATGAAAAAATGGAAGTTAGAGGAAGAGATTTAGTTACAGGTCTTCCTCATACTATTACTTTGACAAGTGATGAAGTAGAAGAAGCATTAAGAGAAAGTGTTTATACTATTATTCATGCAGTTAAAGGTATACTTGAACAAACTCCTCCAGAATTATCTGCTGATATTATTGATAAAGGTATAGTACTTACTGGTGGTGGTGCTTTAGTAGATGGTTTTGCTCAAATACTAAGTCAAGAACTTAAAGTGCCTGTATTTATCGCGGAATCTCCACTTACTTGTGTAGCTGAGGGTACAGGAATACTTTTAGATAATTTGTATATGCTAGAAAGACAATAATGTCTTTTTTCTTTTGTGTAAAATATATGTCAAAGTAAATAAATTATATTTAATTTAATTCATTTTTTTAGTATAATTGTGTTGAAGGATGGTGATAATATGACAATTGGTCTTGCTAGTGATCATCGTGGTTATAAAGCAAAAAAATTTTTGAAAGATAGTTTATATAAATATGATGTTATTGATTATGGAACTGATACTGAGGATAGTGTTGATTTTCCAATTTATGCTAAAAAATTAGGAACTGCTATTCAAAATGGCGAGGTTGATTTAGGAATTGCTATATGTGGTACCGGTATAGGCATGAGTATTACTTTAAATAAAATGAAAGGTGTATATTGTGCTAAAGTTTCAAATGAGAGTGAAGCTATTTTATGTAAAGCACACAATGATGCTAATTGTATAGCGATGAGTGAAGAATTAGATGAAGATTTAATGCTAGATATTGTTGATAAGTTTATTAATACTCCTTTTACTAATGTAAGTAAATATATAAGAAGAAATGATATGATTAAGGAATTAGAAAAATAATGGTTAAATTTTTATTATATTTGTTAGTGCTTCCACTTGTTATTTATGCTATAGATAGTATTAACTTTACTAATATATTTAAAAAAAATAAGATAGTACAAGCTAGAATTTTCTATATTCTTCTTATATTTGGTTTATCTTATTTGGTATGTAGTTTTATATATGATTTTTTATATATGATTAAGTAAGTTATTACTTAATTTTTTCTTTTAATTTTATTTATTATATGGTAAAATATGTAACGTGTGGTGATATTATGTTTAAAATTGGTAATATTGTTATTAAGGGTAATGTAGTACTTGCTCCGATGGCTGGTGTATGTAATAGTGCTTTTAGAAAAATTATAAAAGAAATGGGATGCCCTTTGGTATATGCTGAAATGGTTAGCGATAAGGGACTTATTTATGATAGTAAGAAAACAAAGAATATGCTTTACTTTGAAGAGTGCGAAAGGCCTATAGCACAGCAGATATTTGGAAGTGATAAAGATACTTTTGTAGAGGCCGCTAAAATGGTTGAAGAAATTATGCATCCTGATATTATTGATATTAATATGGGATGTCCTGTACCTAAAGTTGCTGTAAAGTCACAGGCTGGAAGTGCACTTCTCAAGAATCCAAATAAAATAAGAGACATTGTTAGTGCGGTTGCAGAAGCAGTAAATGTTCCAGTAACTGTTAAAATCAGAAGTGGCTGGGATACAAATAGTATCAATGCTGTAGAGGTTGCAAAAATATGTGAAGAAGCTGGAGCTAGTGCTATTACCATTCATGGAAGAACTAGGAGTCAGGGCTATTCCGGAAGTGTTGATTTGGACATAATAAAAAAAGTTAAAGAGGCTGTATCTATTCCAGTAATAGGAAATGGTGATATTACTAGTGTTGAATCTGCTGAAAGAATGTTATCCTATACTGGGTGTGATGCTATTATGATAGGTAGAGGAGTACTTGGAAATCCTTGGTTAATGAAGGAAATTATTACATATCTAGATACTGGTAAGATAATCGCAAAACCTAGTTATGAAGATAAAATAAATATGTGTTTTCATCACTTAGATTATTTACTTAAATTCAAAGATGAAAAAGTAGCGGTACTTGAAATGAGAAGTCATGCTGCTTGGTATTTAAAAGGACTTCCTGGAGCACAAAGCGTTAAAAATGAAATATTTAGAACAAAAACTAGCGAAGAATTAAAAAATATTCTTAATAACTATTTAAAAGAACTTAAAAATAATGTATAATATTTACTAGGAGATGAAAATTATGAAGGCAAGTTTTTTTAAAAGAATGGGAGCATTTATATTAGACTATTTTATAGTTATATTTATTGTTTCTTTGATAACAATGGGATTTAATAGTAATAAAACTAATGATTTAACAGATAAAATGAGTAAACTATTAAGTGATTATCAAAATGGTGAAATTACTATAGATGAATATAAAGATGAAACTTATAAAATTAATTATGAATTACAAAAGAGTAATTTGACTACTAACATTGTTTCTGTAACCTTATATATTGGATATTTTGTAGTGTTTGCAACTTTAAATAAGGGTCAAACATTAGGTAAAAAACTATTAAAAATTAAAGTAGTGAATAAAGATGGAGAGAAACCTAGTATATGGAATATGTTACTTAGAAGCTTATTTATATATAACATAGTTAGTGCTTTATTTAGTATAATATTTGTTAATATATTAAGTGTTAATACATTTACTTATATTTATACAATTGTTGGATATGTAGAATTCTTTGTTATTATAGTATCATTCTTTATGGTAACTTATAAGAAAGATGGCAGAGGTTTACACGATATGATAGCAGGTACTAATGTAATAGAAGAGGTGAAAAAATAATGGAAAGACAATTTAGTGAACAAGAACAAGTTAGAAGAGATAAATTAGAAGAAATAAGAAATTATTGTAATCCATATCCAGAGAGATATGAAGTTACTCATAAAATTAAAGATGCTAGATTATTAGAAGATGGAACTACTGATGTAGCTATTGCGGGTAGAATTGTATTTATGAGAAAGATGGGAAAATTATCTTTTGTAAGAATTCGTGACATTGAAGGAGACATGCAACTTGAAATTAAAATTGATATGGTTGGTGAAGATAAATATGCTTTCTTTAAGAAATTAGTTGATACTGGTGATTTTATTGGCGCAAAGGGTGAAATATTTACTACACAAACTGGTGAAAAAACTTTAAGAGTACATAGTTTTGAATTTTTAGGAAAGGCACTTAGACCACTTCCTGAAAAATTTCATGGCCTTACTGATATGGAAATGAAATACAGACAAAGATATGTAGACTTAATTATGAATGAAGAAACTAGAAAAGTTTTTCTTGGCAGAAGTAAATTATATGCTTATATTCATAAGTTTTTAGGTGAGAATGGTTTCTTGGAAGTAGAAACTCCAATATTACAAAATGCTGTATGTGGTGCTAGTGCTAAACCATTTTATACTCATCATAATGCATTAGATATGGATTGTAATCTTAGAATAGCTCCTGAAACATATTTAAAACAATGTGTTGCTGGTGGATTTAATAGAGTATATGAAATGGCAAAATGTTTTAGAAATGAGGGTATGGATACAGAACACCTTCAGGAATTTACGCAAGTTGAATGGTATGCTTCTTATTGGAACTTTGAAGATAACATTAAGTTTTATCAAAGTTTTATTAGAGGTTTACTTACTGAACTTACTGGTAGTACTAAGATTGAATATCAAGACAATGTTATTGATTTTGGTGCTGAATGGAAAAGAATTAACTATGTAGAAGAAATGAGAAAAGTATTAGGATTTGATTTTCTTGATATTGAAGAACCTTCAATACTTAAGGATAAGGTTGTTGAAGCAGGTTTATTTACTTATGAAGACCTTGATGAAGTAAAATCTCTTAGTCAAATTATTGATTTTATATACAAGAGAAAAATTAGAACTGATGTTTTAGAACCTACAATTATATATAATTATCCGGCTGTTCTTATACCTCTTGCAAGAAGAAATGATATGGATAAAAGAATTATTGATGTCTTCCAGGTTGTTGCTTGCGGTACTGAACTTTGTAAGGCATATTCTGAGTTAGTTAATCCTATCACTCAAAGAGAGGCTTTTGAAGAACAATTAAAGGCTAAAGCTCAAGGTGATGATGAAACTATGGAATTAGATGAAAGTTTCTTGTCTGCAATGGAGCAAGGAATGCCTCCGATAAGTGGACTTGGCTTTGGTATAGATAGACTTATGATGATTATATTTAATCAACCTTCAATTAGAGATGTAGTATTATTTCCTCAAATGAAGGATAAAAAATAGACTTAAAGTATTATAAAATAAGGGAAAACACTTGAAATTTTCTCTTTTTTATTTACTTTTAGTTCATTTGTGTTATAATTAATGTTAGAGGAGGTTATTATGAAAAAACATAGTTTATTTAAAGTAATATTGATTGTTTTTGGAGCACTTGTGCTAATTAATGGAGGTCTTGCAATAGCAGGTCAATTTGTTGAAAAACTTAATGTATTTAAGATGATTCCAATTGGTGATACTCTAATTAATTTCACTCAGTCATTCTATTACTTCTTTGATACTGCTGTTTATTTATTAGTACTTGGTGCTTTTTATGGTGTATTAAAAGAAGTACCTGCTTATAAGAAATTAGTTGATAATATTGCTAGTAAAGTTAAAGCTCATGGTAATTTATTTATAATAATAGTTACTATATTATTTGCTGTTTTAACTTCAGTTACTGGTCTTATTGGAGCAATTCTTGTGTTTGTACCATTTGTTGCTGCTATTATATTAGCGATGGGTCATGATAAGTTAGTTGCTATTAGTTCAACAGTTGTTTCAATGTTAGTAGGTTTTATAGGAGGTATCTATATAACATTTAGAGATCCTAATGGTTATTATGGGTATAGTGCCACTACTATTGAAGGATTATCTTCATTAGATTTATATTCTAATATATGGGCTAAATTAGTTCTTCTTGTTCTTGGAGTTGCTTTACTTATATTCTTTATTTTAAGATATATTAAAAATGTTCAAAATAAGAAAGTTAAATATGAATTAAATGAAAGTAATGAAGTATTGGTTTCTGAAGTTAAAGGAGACTACAAAAACATTAGAACATGGCCTATAGTTGTTGTTCTATCAGTAATACTTGTTGTTCTTATTTTAGGATATTTACCTTGGAATAAGTTATTTGGTATAGAATGCTTTGATAAGTTTAATGAATGGTTACTTGGAATAAAGATTGGAAATTTTGAAGTATTCTCTAATGTTATTACTTCTAATGCATATTCGTTAGGTAATTGGGCTAGTCTAGGTTCATATATGTCTATAATTATCACTTTAATTTTATTTACTTTAATTCTTAAGTTTATTTATAGAGTTAAATTTGATGAAGCTATTGATAATTTTATGAATGGTGCTAAAAAGATGATACCAACTGTTTTCTTAGTTATGCTTACATCTGCTATACTAGTATGTGCTTATAACTTTGGATTCATGTCTAATATTATTAGTTTGATTTCTGAATCTAAACTTGGATTAAACATTTTAACAGGAACTTTAATCAGTGGTTTAGGAACACTTCTTCATTCTGATTTATATTATACTGTAGCTGGTGTATACTCTACAATGATAGCTCAAGTAACTGATGAATCATTATATTCTGTATATGCTTTATTATTCCAAAGTGTTTATGGTATTGTTAGTATTATAGGGCCTACTAGTTTGTTAGTAATATTTGCTCTTAAATATTTTGATGTTCCATATACTACTTGGGTAAAATATATATGGAGATTTGTATTGATGTTATTATTACTTGTAATATTAGTATTACTTGTATTATCATTAATATAATTATTTATAATAACAAAAAACATCTAAATTATTTTAGGTGTTTTTTTATATGTTTTTGGCTTATATATGATAGGTATGGCTGATACACTATTTTTAGATTATAAGCTAAAAATAGCACTGAAAGACTTATAAAATAAGGCTTGAAGGAAACATAAAGAATAAATAAAAAAAGTCTATTTTTCTTGATTAAAATTTAGAAAATTATATCATTATATTCATAGAATATGTTAGAGAGGAGAAATAATAATATGATTGGAAACTTTAATGAAGAAGCACAGACAGTACTAATGAATGCAAAAAAAGAGATGTTGGATTTAGGACATCCATATATAGGAACAGAACATTTACTTCTTTCTATTTTAAAAACGAATAGTAATATTACTGAAAGATTGAATAATTATGATCTTTATTATGATAATTTTAAAGAAGAACTATCTAAAGTTGTAGGTACTAGTAAAAAGAAAAGTGAATACTTTTTATATACACCATTACTTAGAAAGATAATTGAATCCGCTATTATGGATAGTAAAGATAATAATGATGGCGAAGTAACTATAGAACATTTATTTTTTTCTATGCTAGAAGAAGGTGAAGGTATTGCTATTAGAATATTAATTGGAATGGATATTGATATTGAGTCTATGTATGATGATTTCTCTACTAGTCTTATAAAGAAAAGTAAGAAGAATAAGAAGAAAAAACTGCTTATAGATGATTTAGGAGTTGATCTTACCAATGAGGCTAAGAATGGTAAATTAGACCCAGTTATTGGAAGAGAAAAAGAAGTTAGAAGAGTAATGGAAATACTTTGTAGAAGAACTAAAAACAACCCTATTTTAATTGGTGATGCTGGTGTAGGTAAGACCGCTATCGTGGAAGAGTTATCTAGATTAATTGCTAATGAAGGTGTTCCATCTGGATTAATAGGCAAGAGAGTTATTTCTTTAGATATGGCTACAATGGTTGCTGGTACTAAGTATCGTGGTGAATTTGAAGAAAGAATGAAAAAAGTACTTAAAGAAATTGAAGATAATACAGAAATTATTTTATTTATAGATGAAATTCATACTTTGGTTGGTGCAGGTGGTGCTGAAGGAGCAATAGATGCTTCAAATATATTAAAACCTTCTTTAGCTAGGGGTAAAATTAGATGTATAGGAGCTACTACTACTGAAGAATATAAGAAGTTTATTGAAAAAGATTCTGCTTTGGAAAGAAGATTTCAAAAGGTATTTGTTGAAGAACCTAGTATTAATGAAACTAAAGATATTTTATTTAATATAAGAAATATATATGAAAAGTATCATAATGTCATTATTAGTGATGATATACTTAATAGTTTAGTTGATATTTCAGAAAAATATCTATTTGATAGAAATAGACCTGATAAAGAAATAGATGTATTAGATGAGGTTTGTGCTAGGGTTAGTATCAAAGAAACTGGCAATGATAGATTAAAAAATATTAAGAAAGAAATTAATAGACTAGGTAAAGAAAAGAATAGTTTTATTATTGATAATGATATTGATAAGGCTTTTGATATTAGAAAGAAAGAGGCTAAGTTAATGTCAGAACTTAATGAGTTAGAATTATCTTGTAGTGCTAAGAAAAATGAGGTTACTACTTTTGATATTGCTTCGGTTATTAGTAATAGAGTAAAAATACCTACTGAAGATATACTTAGTAATAATATAGATAACATTTATGAAATGGAAAGAAAATTAAAGAGTATTATTATTGGTCATGATAATGTCATTGATAGTCTTATGAATATTACTAAAAGAATTAAATATGGTGATAATAGATGTTATTCTATGCTATTTGTTGGTCCATCTGGAGTGGGTAAGACATGTTTGGCTAAAGAGTATGCTAAACTTCTAGTAGGAGAGACTAATTTTATTAGACTTGATATGAGTGAATATAGTGATAGTACATCGGTTAATAAAATACTTGGTTCTTCTCCTGGATATATTGGATATGATGATAATAAAAATGTTTTGGAAGAAATTAGAAATAAACCTAATTCAGTATTATTACTTGATGAAATAGATAAGGCACATCCTTCGGTTATTAATTTATTTTATCAGATATTAGAAGAGGGAAAAATAAAAAATTCTAAAGGTGTTACTATTAGATTTAATAATATGGTTATTATTATGACTTCTAATGTTGGATTTGAAAAAAACAATATTGGCTTCAATAAAAATAATGATAATATTAATTGTTTAAAAAATAGATTTTCTACATCCTTTATTAATAGAATTGATGGTATTATGACTTTTGATAGACTAAGTGAGGATGATGTAAGAAAGATTATTACTAATAAGCTCGAAATAATTAATAAAAAACATTCTGATATTAATATTACTTATGCCGATGATGTAATTGATAAAATTATTAAAGAAAGTGATTTTTATGAGTTTGGGGCAAGGCGTCTTGATAAAATTATTTCTAGGGGGATAGAAAATATTATATTTGAAGCTATTATTAATAATGTTAAGGATGTTTATATTGATAAGTTAAATGAATATGAAAAAAATATCACTAAATCCTAGTGATATTTTGTTATTATTTTATTAATCCCCATCCAGTTACTACATATCTTCCACCTTGTCTTTTAGCTGCTGCTGGGGGATTATTATATAGTTTGCCATTTATTGATAATGATGATGATTGACCACCATCTAGGTTGGCAGCATTGTATGCACCATATCTAGTTAGAATGTCTACCATATCTTGAAGACTGGCACCATTAATGTAGTTTTCCCCGTCAACTACTAGAAATAATATTATACCTGATTTCGTTTGTCCTATAGCTACTCTTGGAGCATAACCCCATGGATCTCCAACTATTTCAAGTGGTTTTCCATTAACTATCAGGAATGGTCCAAATACCATAGCGTCATTTATATTTGCTTTTAATGCTTCGTTGGCAGTAGCATTGGTCATTAGTTTTAATTTTCCATCTTTAGTAAGTCCTATTATGTTGTCTCTAGCGGTATCAGCAGTATCAGCTCCCCAAGTTATTTCTCCATCTTGAATAACTACTCCTGTTGGTATATCTGAACCATATCCAGAGTCTTGGAAACCCCCACCATTAATACATACTGAACCACCATATCTTTCACACATTGTGGTTATTCTTTCTCCTTTACCACCGACATTAAATTCTTTTGTGGAAATTAGTCTTACTTTTTCAGGTTTATAGATGGCTACTAGATATCCATTAGAATTTCCTACTTTTAAATCAATTACTTTGTAGTCATCATCAGGATTTTCTCTTGTATATAATTCTTCCTCATATTTATCTTTATATTTTGATTTTTCTTTAGTGTCTATTACTATTGCATCTGTATCGGCATCTTCTTCAAATGATATGAAGTAGTTACTAGCCATTATTTTATCTATTGTTTTTTGATTATAGAAAATATTAGCAAAATATTGATGATGCATAGTTTTCATCGCAGTATTTACATACATATTTCTTACTTTATCCCAAGGACCATACATCATAAAGAAACACCAAGCTGCAATTAAATCTAGAATTATAAATAAAATGGTTGTTTTATATATTTTTACTTTCTTTCTTTCTCTCATTATTCTACCTCCAAAGGACTATCTATAGTTCCTGTACCTTTGGTAAGTTTATCTTTATCTATAGATATTACTGGTACTATTTTTAAACTTGTTGAAGATGATTTTGTATATAACTTGAAATCATTTTGAAATACATACATATTATTGCTATTTTTATCTATTCCAGTAGACATAAAGTAATTTGTTAGTTTATTATTTAAGATTGGGTCTCCTAGTGAAAGTAGTGACATTTTAGTATCTATTGTCTCTTTAAGTACTTTAGTATAATCAAAGTTTGTAGTATTGCTATATAATCCATTAGCAAACTTTGTCTCTTTAATTAAATCTTTATAGCTTAATTTATTTAGATATGTATTATTTAAATAGTAAGCTAATGTTTTATTTTTTGTGTCATTATATTGATATCCATTAGATGAATAATTGTATTTTTGTTCGTCATTATTTATTATCAAATAATTATTTAGTGATAATTTTACTTCTTTATCATTAATTTCATATATTCTCCAGATATCATTACCAAGTTTTACATAACTTCCGAATAAACTATTTTCTCCTTCAAATGTGTATGGATTATCTTTTGTACCATCACCACCAGTTGTTTCTATTGTTGCTTTAATTGTTATTACTGGCTTAATTCCTATTACATCAGCACCATTACTTTTACCAAGTTTTCCTTTATTATCTATATACCAAGATTTATTTTCTTTATTATTGTTTATTAAATAAAAGTATTCTTCATTATTCATAAAGCTATCATTACCACCAGTGTTTACATAATCATTTAGTGATGGTATTGTTATGTAAGTATCTTCAGTTAAATCTTTACATGATATGTTTTTAGTATCTTCGATTACATCTTTACAAGTTTTGGTAAATGTTAAATATTTGTTCATATTATTTAAATTATTTTCTAGTATGCCAGTATATTCTTCGCTATCTTTTTTATTTAACCATTTACTTATGTATGAAGAATTATATTCTTTACTTTCTCCTTTAGCTAGTGATGTTATACTACTATCTGATATCATAGTAATTGTATTATCATTATTTATCTTTATTATTCTCCATAATAAATTTGAATATGAGACGTAATTATTTATGTTAGTGCCGCTAAAATAGTATTCACCATTAACTATTTTAAAATTTTTATTATCTTTATTGCTTTCTTTAATGTTTTTAGCCATAGAATTTGTTTCTTCTACTTTGTTATTTTCTATGTATAATTTAATAAATCTTCCTCCATAAAAAATAACACATGCTAGTAAGAACATTAGACTTACTAGATTAAATATTTTTTGTACACTTATTTTTCTTTTACTTCTTTCTTTACTCACTTCATCATCCCTCTTTTACCATTTAATTATATCAAAACTAATATTTTTTTACAATAGTTCACTTATAATATTTTATGTCTTTATTCTAAGTGTTAAGTATAATGCTTTTCTACTTATTATATTTAATAAAATTAAAATAAAAATAATTTACTTAGTATAAAATAAATGATATAATGGAACTAGGTGAATTGTAATGAATTATAATTTAGGTGATAAAGTTATCATGAAAAAGGTACATCCATGTGGTTCTAGTGAGTTTGAAATAATTAGATTAGGCGCAGATATTAAAATAAAATGTACTAATTGTAGTAGAGTAATAATGCTTCCTAGAGTGGATTTTAATAAAAAAATAAAAAAGGTGGTTAAAAATGAAAAAAAAGAAAGTTAGACTACACCCAGCTTTAGTATTTTTAATTCTTACTTTAGCTGTTATGATACTTAGTAGTTTGGGTAGTATATTCAATTTAGAGTCTAGTTATTATGTAGTTAATGAGGTTACTGGTGATTTAACAACACAAACTGTTAATATTCATAATTTATTTAATAGGACGGGGCTTCAATATTTGATTAGTAATATGTTAAACAATTTTATTAGTTTTGCTCCTCTTGGTAATTTAATTATAGGTTTACTTGGAGTAGGTGTAGGATATAAGAGTGGTTTTCTTAATTCTTTATTTAAGGTAATTGGTGAAAAGCTACCAAGAAAAGTACTTACTTTCTTAGTTGTACTTCTTGGGGTTATCTTTTCGATGTTTTATGAAGTTGGGTATGTAATATTAATTCCTTTAGCGGCAATATTATTTATGAATTTAGGTAGACACCCATCTGCGGGTATTTGTGCTGCTTTTACAGGTATTACCTTTGGATATGGTAGTAATGTTGTTGTTAATAGATTAGATAGTATGTTAACTACTTATTCAAATAAGGCTGCACTTATACTTGATTCATCTTATAATGTTAATTTGTATGGCAATATTATTTTTACTATTGTTAGTACAATACTTGTAGCTTATGTTGGTATGGTAGTTACAGAAAGATTTATCATACCAAAGCTTGGTAAGTATTCTTTTGATGAAGAAGAACCATCACAACTAGGTGAGGTTTCTAAAAAAGAAAGAAAAGGTATTGCTATATCATTACTTGCTACCTTAATTATTGGCATTCTTCTTGTGTATTGTATTATTAAGGGTCTTCCTTTCTCGGGACTATTCCTAGATCTTAGTCAAAGTAAATATGTTGATATGCTCTTTGGCGAAGGTTCGTACTTTTATCAAGGCTCTGTTACTATATTCTCATTCTTACTTATATTTAGTTCATTAATATATGGTATGAGAGTTAAGACAATTAATAATAATAGAGATCTAGTAGAAGGAATGAGTTATTATTTAAAAGATGTTGCTTCTTTATTAGTACTTATATTTTTTGCTTCACAATTTTGTATGATATTTAAAGAAACTAATATAGGTTTATTTGTTGTTGCATCTTTATCTGAATTACTTAATGGTATGCAGTTATCTGGACTTGCTCTTGTAGTCATTACATTCTTAATAGTGGCCTTATCAACATTCTTTGTTCCTATGGCTTCGACTAAATGGGCTATGCTGTCTCCAGTAATTGTTCCAATGTTTATGCAAAGTTCTATGACTCCTGAATTTGCTGAGGTTGTCTTTAGAGCTGGTGATTCTTGTATTAAAGGCATTACCCCAGTATATAGTTACTTTGTTATACTAATTGGTTTCTTACACATTTATAATAAGAGAAAGAATGATGTTATTACTATTACTGATGCTATGTCATTAATGGTACCTTATACTATTGCTTTTGTAATATTATATTTTGTTATAATGTTGGCGTTTTATATTATTGGTATTCCTATAGGATTTGGCTCTAATGTTATGCTATAAATTAAAAGTTATACTTTGGTATGACTTTTTTAAATTTTATACTCCCAGTTTATATTTAATATATATGGCTGATATATTTATTTGAGACAATACTTTGGATCAGATAAACACTTTGAGATTTTGACTTAAAGTGAAATAAGTAAAAAATATTTATAATTACTTGTATAAAAATGTTTATTTTATAGTTAATTTTTGTTATAATATTTAGGTAAGAAAGAAGTGATATAAATGAGTTTAACTGCTGGTATTGTTGGCCTTCCTAATGTTGGAAAGAGTACTTTATTTAATGCCATTACTAAAAAGAATATACTAGCTGCAAATTATCCATTTGCTACAATTGATCCTAATGTAGGTGTAGTTACTGTTCCTGATAAGAGAGTAGAAGTATTAGAAAATATGTATGTTCCTGAGAGAACTATTCCTACTACTTATGAATTTACAGATATTGCAGGACTAGTAAAGGGTGCTAGTACTGGTGAAGGACTTGGTAATAAGTTTCTATCACATATAAGACAAGTAGATGCTATTGTTGAGGTTGTTAGATGTTTTGATGATGAAAATATTATTCATGTTGATGGTAATGTTGAACCAATAAGAGATATTGAAGTTATTAATGTAGAACTAGTTCTTTCAGATTTAGAAATTATTACTACAAGAATTGGTAAAATTGGTAAAAAGGCTATGACTACTAAAAACAAAGATGATGTCAAAGAAATAGAATTGTTAGAAAGAATAAAAGATGCACTAGAAAAGAATATTCCTGTTAGAAAACTTGGCTTAGATGATGAAGAAAAGAAAATTATTAGTTCATTTAATTTAATTACCTTAAAACCTATTATATACGCACTTAATGTTAGTGAAGAAGATATTGTTAATGGTAATGAGTATACTAATAGAGTATGTGAGTATGCTAAAAATGAGGGTAGTGAAGTAGTTATTATTTCTGCGAAGATAGAAAGTGAACTTGCTGAACTTGATGATGATGAAAAAATGCTATTCTTAAATGAACTTGGTATTACTTCAAGTGGTCTTGATAAGTTAATTGATAAAACTTATAAATTACTTGGACTTGCTACATTCTTTACAGTTGGATCCGATGAAGTTAGGGCTTGGACATTTAAAAAAGGTATGAAGGCTCCTGAATGTGCTGGTATTATTCATTCTGATTTTGAAAGAGGTTTTATTAAGGCTGAGGTTATGTCTTATGATGATTTAGTGGCTGCGGGTAGTGAACTAAAAGTTAGAGAAGCTGGTAGAGCAAGAATTGAAGGAAAAGAATATGTAATGCAGGATGGAGATATTTGTCATTTTAGATTTAATGTATAGAAAGGGTAAATATGAAAGATAGAAAAGATATTGATAAGAAGTATACTTGGAATTTAGATGTTATTTATAGTAATACTACAGAATTTGATAAAGACTATGACTTAGTAATAGATAAAATTAATTCTTTAAAGAAATATGAAAATACTATGATGGATAATAGTGATAATTTCTATAATTCTATTAGACTATCATTTGAAATAGAAAGATTAATTGATAAGTTATATTGTTATGCTAATTTATCTTTTGATTTAGATACTTCAAATAATAATAAACAAGAATTATGTGAGAAAATATCTAATTTAAGAAGTAAGTATAGTGAGAATAGTTATTTCATAGTACCTAGTATTTTAAAGAATGATTATAGTGTTGTAGAAAAATATATTAAAGAGAATCCTTTAATTAAAAATTATGAAATTTCTATTATGGAAATATATAGATATAAAGAACATACTCTTTCTGATACAGAAGAAAAGCTTTTATCAAGTATTGGTAAGATGGTAGGAAATTCTTATGATACATATGAACTATTTAAAGATTGTGATATGTCTTTTGATAGTATTGAAGATGAGAATGGTAAGAAAGTAGAACTTAATAATAGTAATTATAGTCTATATATTGAAAGTAAAGATAGAAGGGTAAGAAAAGATACTTTTAATACTTTATATAAAGAATATAAAAAATATACTAATACTTTTGCTTCTTTAATATCTTCAAATATGAAAGAACTGTCTACATTAGCTAAGATTAATAAATATAATAGCGCTATTGAAATGAGTTTATATGCTGATGATGTTGATATTAAAGTATATAATAATTTAATAGATAGTGTTCATAAACATATTGATTATATTTATGATTATTATAAGTTAAAGAAGGATATTCTTAATTTGAATGATATTCATTTATATGATATATATGTACCTATTGGTAATAGTTTTGATAAAAAGTATAGTTATGAAGAAGCAAAAGATGTTATACTTAAGGTATTAGAAGTTTTTGAAGATGAATACATAACTAAGGTAAAAGAAGCTCTTGATAATAGGTGGATAGATGTATATCCTACTAAAAACAAAAGGACTGGTGGATATTCTGGTGGTAGTTATGATACTTATCCATATATTTTACTAAACTATCAAGATAAATATAATGATATGTCTACTTTAATTCATGAAATGGGCCACTCTATGCATAGTTATTATTCTAGAAATTATAATGATTATCAAAATAGTGAATATAGAATATTTGTCGCTGAAGTTGCTTCGACTGTTAATGAATTATTACTTAGTCATTATTTACTTGAACATAGTAGCGATGTAGAGGAGAAAAAATATATTTTAAATAATTTAATGGAATTATATAGGGCTACTATATATAGACAGACTATGTTCGCTGAATTTGAAAGAGATATATCTAGTATTATTGATAATGATGGCGCTCTTACTGCGGATAAATTATCTAATATGTATTATGATTTAAATAAATTTTACTTTGGTGATTGTGTGGTAGTTGATGATGAAATAAGATATGAATGGGAGAGAATACCACACTTCTATTACGACTTCTATGTATACAAGTATGCTACGGGTTTAAGTGCTGCGACCGCTATTGTGAAGGGTATACTAGATAAGAAGGAAAATGCTGTGGAAAATTATATTGACTTTCTAAAGTGTGGTTCTAGATTATCTCCTATTGAATCTTTAAAAGTAGCAGGTGTTGATTTAACTAATAGTAGTGTTGTAGATACCGCACTTGATGAATTTAAAAATATACTTGATATGTATAAAAGTATGATATAAAAGAGAGACAATTTGATTGTCTCTCTTTTTATGATAATGGTTTTTATCTAAAATAAATTCTATGTTATAATTTTATTAACTTTGTTTATTATTTTGAAAATTTATATAAAAATGAATGTAACCATACTATAAAATCAGTACGATGATATTCACAATTTTTTATTTGATACTTCTTAAATAAGTAACTAAATTATTAGCATGATTATAGTATGTATTACCATTACTTGCTTTTAATACTATGCTATCATTATCTACTATTTGCAAGTCTATTTTTTGTACTACATTATTATTATCATATCTTATAGTAAAAGTATCATAGCATTTATCATTACTACCTGTCCATGGACCATTATTAGATAATTCTTTCCAGTATGTATCTATTTTGTTTAATACTTCTTTATTTAGTTTATTTTCGGTATTTTCACAATCTACATAGTATACATCATAGTTAGTATTCAATATATCTTTAGTCCAGTTACCACTTTGTTTATTAATTAAAATAACTATTATTACTCCTAGTAGAATGACTGCAGTTACTCCTAATACAATATAATTTTTCTTAGTCATATATCCTCCTTATATTCTAAGTTAATATTATCATTAAGAAAAAATTGTGTCAATATTTTTGCGTTAGATATTTCTTTTTGTGTCAAATTAATGTATACTAATAATAGGTGATTGTATGGAACTTTATGAATTAAAAAAAGAGTATAAAATATTAGAAAATAAAATTATTGATCTTAGGAGGTCTCTTTGACTTAGATAGTAAAATTAAAAGAGTAGAAGAAATTAATAATTTAATGCTTGATAGTTCATTTTGGGATGATAGGGCTTCTTCTGAAAAGATAGTTAGTGAACTTAAGCACGATAAAAATATTATAGATAATATTAATAACTTAGAGAGTAAGATTAATAGTAATATTGATATGCTTAATGATGTTAAAGATAGTGATACTGAAATGTTATTACTGATTGAAGAAGAATATCATGATATTAATAAGTTGATAGATAAGGCTACTTTAGATACTTATTTAAGTGGCGAATATGATAATTCTAATGCTATTATGGAAATACATGCTGGTGCAGGTGGTACTGAATCATGTGACTGGGCATTAATGTTATATAGAATGTATACTAGATACGCTAGTGGTAATGGCTATACTATTACTGAACTTGATAAGCAAGATGGTGAAGAGGCTGGAATTAAGTCGGTATTATTCCAAGTTAATGGACCTTTAGCTTATGGCTACTTAAAACATGAAAAAGGAGTACATAGATTAGTTAGAATTAGTCCATTTGATGCAAATAAGAGAAGACATACTTCTTTTGCTGCGGTTGATGTAATGCCTGAGATAGATGATAATATTGATGTAGAGATTAATGATAGTGATATTAGAGTGGATATTTATCGTAGTAGTGGTCCTGGAGGACAGGGCGTAAACACTACTGATAGTGCAGTTAGAATTACACATATTCCTACAGGTATTGTTGTCACTTGTCAAAATGAAAGAAGTCAAATTAGAAATAAAGAAAAAGCACTTGAAGTACTTAAGGGTAAATTATTATTACTGGAAAAAGAAAAGCAAGATGAAAAGATTAATGGTATTAAAGGGGAGCAACTATCTAATGGCTGGGGAAGTGCTAAGAGAAGTTATGTATTATGTCCTTATACTTTAGTTAAAGATAACAATAGTGGATATGAAAGTAGTAATGTAAGTGGTATATTAAATGGTGAAATAGAGGAAATGTTAGAATTTGGAATAAAAGAATAAAGGGTGATTTATATGGGAATATTTGATTATTTTAGAAAGAAAAAGGTAGATAGTATTATAACTAAGGTTAACAAGAAAAATATCGGTAGGAGATATTGTATGCTTGTACTTGGTACTTTAATTGTAGCCTTTTCTTTTAATTTATTCTTTTTAAGATATAATTTAGCCTGCTTTGGAGTAAGTGGTATATCAATAGTACTCAGTAAGTTTGGTGTTAATCCTTCAATATTTATTTTAGGGTGTAACATTTTATTAATGATACTTGCTTACTTTACATTAGGATTTGAAAATACGAAGAACCAATTAGTTGGAGCTTTAATATATCCTATATTGGTACAACTTACTAGTTATATTACTAAATATATAGATTTAGGAAATACTGAAATGATTGTTATTGCTGTAGTAGGTGGTGTACTTGCAGGTATCGGCTACGGATTAATATATAAGAGTAATTTCTCTACTGGTGGTACTGATGTTATCGTAGGTATTATTCATAAGTATTTAAAAATGTCTATGGGAACTGCTAGTCTCATAGTTAACGGATGCATTATATTACTCGGTAAACTTGTGTTTGGATGGGATATAGTACTTTATGCTATATTAGTATCATATTTAATATCAGTATTTACTGATAAGATATTACTTGGTATATCTAAGAGTAAAGCATTTTATATAGTTGTTAATAAAGAAAAAGATGATATGGTAAGAGATTTTCTTATATCACTTCCTGATGTTGGAACAACAGTTATAGATGCTGAAGGTGGCTATTCTAGTGAAGATGAAACTCTTTTACTAGCGGTTGTTCCTACGAGAAGTTATTTTATAGTAAAGGAAGGTTTAAAAGAGATAGATAATAATATATTTTTCTTAGTTTGTGACTCCTACGAAGTAAGTGATAATGGTGATTTATCATGAAATTGAATAAAAAGAAAAAGTTTGATACTAAAAAACTAGAGAAAATTATTAAAAATAAAAATACTTATTATAATTTCTTTCTTTTTATAATAGGTATGGCACTTAGTGCTATTTCTGTCAGTGTATTTTATTCTCCTAATGAAGTAGTTACTACTGGTAGTACAGGCCTTGCAATTATATTAAACAAATATTTAAATATAGATTTATCATTATTGGTATTATGTTTATCATCAATGTTACTTGTTTTATCCTTTTTAGTATTTGGTATTAATTATGGATCAAAACATATACTTGGTACATTATTATTCCCAGTATTTTTAAAGAGCGCTACTTTAATAAATAGGGTTGTTAATTTTGAAGGAGTATCTTTATTTCTACTTATAGTTATTGGTGGAGTACTTTCAGGCATTGGTTTCGGACTAGTTAAAAGAAGTAATTATAGTCTTGGGGGCTTCTATGTACTATATGATATTATTAATAAAAAATTTAAAATATCCATTGGTAAGGCTAGTTTGATATGTAATAGTATGATTATAATACTTAGTATATTTACTTTTGGCATAGATAAATGTATATATGCTATTATTGGATTATATATGACTAGTTATTTTGGTGATAAGATAATGCTTGGTATATCTAGTAGTAAAGCTTTTTATATTATTACTAGAAAACCTTTAGAGGTTAAAGAATATATTATTAATAATTTAAATCATACTGTTACTGTGGTTAAGGCTAGAGGTGGTTATAGCGATAGAAAAAAGACTATGCTTCTTTGTGTAATACCTACCGTTGAATATGTAAAAATGAAAGAAGTTATTAAAACAATAGATGAAAGGGCTTTCTTCTTAGTTACTGATAGTTATACAGTGTCTAAGTAGGAAAATTATGTAAAATAATAGATAGATATTTAAAAAATATTGAAATAATGGTATAATTAATTATACAGATATGGAGGTAGTAAAAGTGGAGTTAATTAGAATTAGTGATGTTCAAAAGACTTATAAAACTGGTACTGTAGCACTATATGATTTTAATCTTAGTATTAAAAAAGGCGAATTTGTATTTGTAATAGGTGCTTCAGGTAGTGGTAAGTCTACTTTGATAAAAATGTTATATAGGGAAGAAAAACCTGATAAAGGTTCTATAATAATAGGTGGTATTAATGTAGCAAAACTTAGAAATAGAAAAGTATATGCTCTAAGAAGAAAGTTAGGAGTAGTCTTTCAAGATTTTAAACTATTACCTAAGCTTACAGTATATGAAAATGTAGCTTTTGCTATGGAAGTACTAGGTTATGACAAAAAAGAAATACATAAAAGGGTAATGGATGTTCTTGATTTAGTAGGATTAAAAAATAAAGTAAGACAGTTTCCAGACCAGTTATCTGGCGGTGAGCAACAAAGAGTAGTTATAGCAAGGGCTATTGTTAATAAACCTAAACTTCTTATATGTGATGAACCTACAGGTAACTTAGATCCTGATACTTCATTGGAAATTATGAAGGTACTTGATGAAATTAATGCAATGGGTACTACAATCATAATGGCTACTCATGATAGAGATATTGTTGATAAAATGAAGAAAAGAGTTATAGTACTCGATAGAGGAAGACTTGCTAAAGATATAGAGAAAGGAAGCTACTGCAATGAAAAGTTTTAGAAGTATAAGAAGATATTTTAGAGATGCTATTCATGGAGTATTTAGAAACTTTTCTTTATCACTTGCATCAATTTCATGTATAACTATTACTTTAATAGTAGTGGCAGTATCATTAATTTTATCTTATAATGTTGAGCATTTTTCTGATTCAATTAGAAAAGATGTAACTGTAGTTATGTTTTTGAAGAAAGAAACTACAAAAGAAGATTTAACTAAAATAAAAAAAGAACTTGAGAGTATTGAAAATATTGAAAATAGTAGTATTGAACTTAAGACTAAAGAGGAGTCTGCTAATGAATTAAAAAATGGTAATGAAATATTTGCCACTACTGTTGATAGATGGACTGAAGAAACAAATCCTTTACTTGATAGTTATATGTTTAAAGTAAAAGATATCGTTCAAATAGATGATACAGTAAAAGAAGTAAAAAACTTATCTTTTTCTAAAGATAAGATAAATAATATTAATTATGGAGAAGATATTGTACATCAATTAATTGAAGTGTTTAATGTGGTAAAGAAAATATGTATAGTAGCAGTTTTATCATTAGTTCTAGTTACAGCATTCTTAATTGCTAATACTATCAAACTTGCTATATACTCTAGAAAAAGAGAAATTGAAATAATGAGACTAGTAGGAGCTTCAAATATATCTATTAAAATACCATTCATTATTGAAGGATTATTTATAGGACTTCTTGGTTCTATAGTACCAATACTTATTACTATATTTGGTTATACTTCTTTATATGATTACTTTGGTGGTAAATTATTTGGCTCTGGCCTTGCCGAACTAGTTAACCCAATGCCATTTATATATCAAGTATCTGGTGTACTTGTAGCTATTGGTATTGTCGTTGGTATGATAGGTAGTTACCAAGCAGTGAGAAAATACTTGAAAATATAGTATTTTCTTTTTTTAATCGATTTTACCACATAACCAATCTAAAGATAATTTATATTTAATTGCTATTTCATAAACAAAACTTGTTAAAATTAAAGTTTTACCTGACTCGTAAGCACTAATAGTAGAATGAGTTGTATTTAAGTCTTTAGCAAGTTCTTCTTGAGTTATATCAAATTTATGTCGTGTATAGAGTAATCTCTTTCCGACTATTTTAGGATCTATAGATTTATTTATAATCTTATATTCCTTTACATTGCTTATTTGCAAAATGTAATCTAAACTAACATTAAAATAATTAGAATAGATATTAAGTTTTTCTAAAGGTATTATTTCTTTACCTGTTTCCCATTGGAAAATGGCAACTCTACTAACATTCAGTATTTTTGCCATATCTTCTTGTGTTAGATCTTTTTCTTCTCTTAAAAAAACAATCTTTCAAAATTTATATTAATCATCATATCAATTTTCCCATTAAAAATATAAAAAAATGAATTTATGTAAGAAAATATGACAAAATATGATATAATATATTTGAAAAGTAGGTGAAAAATAAAGAAAAGACATCAATTATTACAGAGGTTTAATACATAAGGATAGTATTACTCTATTAATAGTGACAATTATTAGTGCAATAATAAATTTATTATTTATGGGAAAGGGCTATGATGAAGCTGTACCAATATTTTTAAAATCAATAGTTTTTATAATTATTTCAACAATTATAATTTGCAATAAAAAGGAAATAAAAAAATTTATCGGAACATTAAGTATAGTTACTAGTTGTTTAATGATATTAACATTAATAAGTGATGTTTCATTGTTTGGTGTAGTATATTTTTTATTAGAAATATTTTTAGGTGTACATTCTTTTTTCTATTTGAAGAACTTTAGTAATAGTGATATTCAGGGTGATTATTCAAATGAGGTTACTGTTAAAAATAAAAAAGTAAAATATATATCTTTAATACCAATTTTAATAACTATAATTTTAGTTATATTAGGGTTTGTATTTAATCAGTCTTTAATTGGTATTTCTTGGTGCAGTATATTAATTTTGTTAGTAAATATTGCAAATATTATTTTATGTATTATTTTACATCATAAGAAAATTAAATCAGTACTCGTTTACATTATTCTAGTTATATCTATAATGATAACATTATCTAGCTGCTTATTCTTAATAGACGAAATTGGACAAAAAATAAGAAAAACTAATTATTATAATAACGAAGAGTTTTTAACTAAATACGCAAAAGAAGCAGAAGAAGAATTACAAGATGATATAGTTCAAGCAGGAAATCTAAAAAAATTAAATATAGATATTTCAAAAGAAAATATAATAATTTTAAACGAATTTTTAAGTACTATATCAACAAATGAAATTTTATCTAATCATATGTATTCTATAAACGAGTTAGAAAAAAATGGTTATTCTTGTAATGGCTATGCTATTTTAAAATTTAAAGATGCAGCAGATAAAGACCATTACAATCTAATATTAAATGAAGAATATAATGATACTACTAATATGAATAGATTTTTTGATATTAACACTTATATAAGTTGTTCTGGAAAATATTCATATAAAACAAATGGTTTTAATGAAAATATTATTAATGATAGGGTAGATAATTAGATAATAGAAAAATCTAACTAAATAAAATTTAAGGAGGTAAAAAATGAGTGAAACATTAATAATTGAAATTACTTTTGGAATACTTTTGTCAATAGGTTCTTTTGTATTATTTATTTTGGCATTTAAATTGTTCTATAAATATATAATACAGGAAAAAAGATGTACTTCGAAAGTTAAAGGAATAATAAAAAAATATACATTAGCAACTCGTGGTGGAGAAAATAGTGGTATTCATTTACCTGTTGTGCATTATATTGTAAATGGTAAAGAATATAAAGTTGTAGGTCCTGAATATAAAGCATATAAAATAATAGCAAAAAGTAGCCCATTTGGTAAAAATGAAATGGAATATAAAGAAGAAAACCAAATTTTAAAAATAAATAGGACTTCTAATTCTTTTGCTGGCGTTTACAATAATCCAATCGAAGAATTATACCCGATAAATTCGGAAATAGATGTTTATTATGATCCTAGTAATCCTAAATTATCTTATGTTTTAAGATATTGCAATAAAAAATGGTTATTCTATTTAACTTTTTGTTCTGCATTATTAACTTTAGTAATTGACTTATTAATTTTATTTCTATTATAGATAAGCAGCAATGAAATATTATTAAAAATTCAAACTAAAACTAAATTTATGTAAAATGTTTTATATATCCACATATCCTGTTGATATATAAAAATTATCTATATTTTGTTATTTTCTTATATTCATTAATACCGTATTTTTCATTTAATATATCATAAAAGATAAACTTATGTGGTGGATTATAAGTTAAATAAATAAAGCCTAGATATATTATAATTATTATAGGAACTGAAAGCGTATTTAATACTTTTAGTTCTTTTTCTTTTAATATATTATAACTTACTATTTGACCTATAATATATACTATTATCATGAGAGTTATTGATATAAATGGAGATTCTCCTAATAACTTATATAGAGGTATATATATTACTAAATATAATGGTATTTGCATTAATGGAATGAAATATGTATTAAATGGTAAATTATTATATGTAATATTATATTTCTTTAAAATAATATATTCTATCAAACTATATATTAGTGTTGAAGTAAATAATATTTTCATGTGTTCCCAGATGCTTTCATTTACTGGAAATATAAAAGAAAAGATAATATTAGGAAAAATATCATAAGCAAAATGTGATATAAAAGATAATATAGTTATAATAACTACTCCAAGTATTTTTATTTTCTTTAAATTCATATATTTATACTCCTTTATTTATTATATTATTATTATAACTAAATAATTAAAAAATATTAATTTTAGAGATTATAAGCTCTAAAATTCTTTATGAAGACTTAATGGCTTCATAAAGCATCGAACAACAAAGTGTGAGATGAAAAAACTAATAAATACCTTTATTTTTATATACTTTTTTAGTATAATATATATTGTGATAGTATGAAAAAAAGTTATATATTTATAGGTATATTTTTAATATTTATTATAATTATTACAGTAATAGGTAGTATCATAGTTACAGGTAATATTAAAGTAAGTGAAGATAAAGATATTCTACTAGTGCAAAGTAATAAAGAAGTATATTTTAAACCTTATGGTTATAGTATAGATAATCCTAATATAGTAGTTAATCCTTATGGTAATAGTCCTTTAACAGCACTAGTAATGTTTGAAACAGATAACTACAGTGCAGTATCTATTAAAATATTAAGTAAAGATGGTAATAGTGATATAAATTATACATTTAGTAAAAATAAGTATCATTTAATACCAATATATGGATTATATGCTGATTATGATAATACAGTTATATTAGCAAGTGAAGATAAAAGTAAAACTATTAATATTAAGACTAGTAGTTTACCTGAAGACTTTACTTATGTAGATAATATGACTTATGATAATTTTATATTTTATAATAGTAATTACCCTTATGCTATTGATAGTAATGGTGAAGTAAGATGGTATTTAAATAGCAATTATTATGGTAATATAAGTATGACTAATGAGTCTTCAATTGTTATTGGTAGCGATAGATATAATGAGAATGGTAATGTAATATCTTTATATCAAATGAACCTATTAGGTAAAGTTTATAATGAATATATAGTTAATAATTATTATGGAGTTAATACTGTTTATGGAGGAATAATTAGTGTACTTTCTGATGATGTTATCTCTATTGATTTACAGACTGGTAATACTATAAAGAAGTATTTTAAGAAAGATGATTATGATTATATTGATAATGTAGATGGTAATATTATTTTAAGAAAGAATAATGGCTTCTATAAGGTGGTGGATAATAATAAATTAGAAGATACTATTTATGAATATAAAGAAAAAGTAATAAGTTTTTATAATAATACTTCTAATTATAGTATTGCGCCTTCGGTTAGATATGGTAGGCTAGATGAGACTACTGAAAGTAAAAAGAAGATATCTTTAATTAACTATGATAAAAGTAATGATGTAGGTATTTCTTTTGAGAAAGAAGTAGATAGGACAATGATTAAGAATAATAATAAGGATAAAGTTTATGTTATTCTTGATAAGTTTTTAGATAAGAGAGTTTATGAAGTATCTGATACTTTTTATATTAATGATACGGGGCTTAATGGTAAATATACAGTTTATGTTAAAGTAAAAGATAAACTATATAGGACAGATTATTATATCGAGGTGTAAAATGGAAAGAATAATTTTACATGTTGATGTTAATAACGCTTTTCTTAGCTGGTCTGCGGTGTGGCTACTAAAGAATGGTTATGAAAAAGATATTAGAAATAGGTATGCTATTATTGCTGGAGATGAAACACAAAGAAGAGGTATTGTTTTAGCAAAGAGTAATTTGTGTAAAAAGAAAGGTGTTAAGACTGCTGAAGCAATTTATTTAGCTAGAAAAAAGTGTCCTTATTTAGAGATTTATCCTCCTAGATATGATGTATATAAAAAGTTTTCAGATATGATGTATAAATATTTATGTAATTATACTAATATTATTGAAAGGTATTCTATCGATGAGTGTTTTCTTGATTACACTGGTAGTGTTAAGCTGTTTGGTGATCCAGTAAAAGTAGCTTACAAAATTAAAGATGAGATTTATAGAAAATTTGGATTTACGGTCAATGTTGGTGTTGGTAATAATAAATTACTTGCTAAAATGGCTTCTGACTTTGAAAAGCCTAATAAAGTACATACGCTATTTAGTAATGAGGTCGAAACTAAAATGTTTCCTCTGCCTATTGATGATTTATTTATGACTGGTAGAGCAACTGCTAAAAAACTTAGAGAGATGGGAATTACTACAATTGGAGAACTTGCTAGAGTTCCTGTAGAAGAACTTACTAAGAAGTTTAAATCTATGGGTAAGATGTTACATGATTATGCAAATGGTATTGATAATAGTGAAGTTATGTATGAAAGAGAACAAGCTAAGAGTATTTCTAACTCGACAGTTCTTCCATATAACTATAGAGATTCTGGCATGATAAAGAATGTTATATCTGATTTATCTAAGGAAATTGGTAAAAAGTTAAGAGACAATAAATTATATGCTGATACGATTGGCATTTGGTTTAAATATACTTATTTTGATAAGATTAGTAAACAAGTTAAACTAGATAATAGTATCGCAAATGATGAAGAAATAGCAGGAAAGGCTTTTAGTATTTTTAATGAACTATGGAATGGTGAGGATGGTATTAGAAGTGTATGTGTATTTGTCAGTGGTCTATCTAATGAAAGAAAAGTGCAGCTTTCTTTATTTGATGAAAAGGTAGAAGAGGAAGAGAAGGAAGATAAACTACAAGAAGTAATTGATGACATTAGAAATAAGTTTGGTGATAGTGTTATTGGTTTTGCAAATGAGAAAAATAACAAGTAGGGAGGTATTATGGGATTATTTGATGGATTTAAAAAAAGAAAAAAAGACTATAAAGAAGTAGCTGCGGATAACACAAAATTATCGGAAAGAGATATGCTTATCAATAAAATCGGTAGTGATAAAATACAATATATTTGTGATATGTATATGATAAAAAAAGATAATTTATCTATTGATTTTTTAACAAAATTAGCTTCTTCTGAAGAAATAATTAACTTTTTAACTCAAAACTTTTTAACTTCTGAAAGTGTACAAAAAATGAATAATAATAATTTTTCATTGAACGATGCCTTGAATAATTTTCAATATGATATTTTACGATTTCCTGTTTTATTTAAAGATGATGAAAAAAATAAGATATTATTACTTAATAAAGAAATAAAGGTTTCACAAGGCAATTATGTATCTGTTCAAATGGATGATTTTAATTTAAATAACCTATCTCTCAATGAAGAATATGATACAGCTATACAATCTTATTTTAGTAATGTTACTATAAAAAAAGATAGTAAAAAGATTTTATCTGTCAAACTAAATGATATCTATTCTATTTCAGATATTAATATGTTGTTTCCTAGTAATAATATTTATTATAATACTCATGATTTTTCTTATTGTGTAGATAATTCATTACAAATAAATGATAAAACTATTGTTGTTATTAGTTCGGAAAAATTCAAAGCTTTGACTGAAATACAAGTAGAAAATTTAAAAAACTGTATAGTTGTATTGAAAGATGATATAAATAAAATTAATAAATTATATGATAATTTTAGAAATAAAAGTTTTAATGATAATTTTCCTGCTTTAGAAAATGATAATCTAAATAATGAACTTATTAAAACTAATCATTTATTATATATAGTCAATAATTCTAATTTAGATAGTAATAGAAAGAAGTATTTTGAATATTGGATAAAAAAATATTATAAAAATAATAGTTTACCTTATTATGTACAGGAATTTGCTGATAAGTTAACTAAAGAAATAGGAATAGATGAGATAAAAAGAATCTCCTACCAATTTGATGATTTGGAATATAATAAAAAAATAAATGTTATTGAACTTGATAATTATGATGTATCAATATTTTTAGGTGAATTTGAAAATATTGATAATGTAAATTTATCTACATTAATTAATGCTGTTAGTAAATTAAATAGTGAGGAAAAAGAAATAGTACTTGGTAATTTCAAAGTTAAAAATAAGATTGCAAGTGAAATACTTAATGAATGTAGTGGTGATATATATAGTTATTTTGAATCATTAAAATTAAAATTATCTGTTACTGAAATATTGTCTTTGCTTGATGTTAAGAAGATTAAAGATAATTTTATCGGAGATAAAAAATATTTAGAATATAAACTATTTGCTAGTTTATGCCGCAGTGAAGTGGAAGTAAATGAAACAATCTCTTACTTACTTAATAATGATGAGATGTTTATAGAGTTTTTTAAACAAAGTACTAATTTTTATAGTGCACTTGAAAGTTTGAATGGAAAGTTGTTAATAGATACATTAACTAAACTTAAACAGAATAATATGGATACTCAATGTTATGATTTTGTTAGTTGCCTTTCTTTAGATACCCAAAAGGAACTTATTGATGAGAAACTTGATGATGAAATTATTTCTATACTTATACCAAAATTTAGAATAGATGCGGTAAATTATTTTTTTAAGGTGGATAATAGAGCAAATTATTTATTTAAAAATTTTGATATGCAAAATTTTGTTAGAACTGGTGTAATATTTAATGATACTATTTTAAGAAGTAATGAATTTTTTGATATGCTGAAGAGTAAAAGTTTTGTGGACTTTCGAATAAATATAAATAATGTTGAAGTTGGTAATTCACCTGAGTTTATTGAAATTAAACTAAAAAAATATTATGATGCAATATTTAATGATTATGATGAAAATAAGGGAATGTTTAAGGAATATATAGAAATACTTGCTGCTCCTGATGTATTTAAGGATTATAAGAAATTTAATAATTATATATTAGATGATGATGCATTTCAAATTTTAAATTCGTCTAATCAATTAAAAAATGGTGATTGTATTGATATGTTTAAAAAATTAACTAATCAAAAAATTAGCGAAGTACTTGTTGATGCACTCTTTGCCGATAATATTTATAATGTTCAGCTTAATATTAAGGAAATGTTTAGATTTAATAGTAAACTTAATGATAATGAAAAAGTAATTGATACTACTAGGGAACAATTTTATAAAATGATTTTGAATATAGATAATGTTCCTTGTACTGATAAAATTAAATTGTATAGAGAGTTGAAGAATAAAAATATTAATCTAATGTTTTATGAAGATCTTAGAAAACTAAAAGATAAATCTTACAACCTTATTAAAAGTGAACTTTTTGACTTTAAAAATAATGGTGACTCCTATAACGAAGAATTAAGTAATAAATATGGTACTTCTGTTTATGATATGAGAAATAAAGATTTTTTCATGCTAGTTAGAGCGGAAAATGGACATAGAGATAAGGATAGATGGAGAAGAAACTGTTATTCAATTATATCAGATGATAATACTGATGTTTTTGGCCATGGCTCTGTAAATATTTATGGATATAATTCATTTGAAAATGACAGAGTTCTTCATATGTTTGAAGGCGATGCTTTTAGTGGAGATGAAAATAAAAATTTTGGTAGTAGAGAAAGAGTTAATAGAATAATGACTCCTGAAGAGTTAGCAAATAGTAGTAGTTGGTATAGTGAAATACAATTAGTAAATATAAAAGATAGTAATTCAAAGAATACATATTTTGCTAAAAAACCCGATTTTATAGTGGTATATAATAAACCATCTGAAGGGAATATAAGAGAGAGTAAAGAGAGAGGTATACCAATTGTTATTATAAATGAGCAAAGATTAAAAGATGATAAGAAAATTGACATTGATAAAAATATGGGTATGTATGATGATATATATATTAATAATTCTTATGATGAAGAAAATAGTGATAGAAAAGCTAGATAAGGAATGGTGATAGTAATGAATAATGAAATAATAAATGAAATTAGTGAAAATTTAAATATTAAAAAGGAAGGAATAGAAGCAGTACTTAAATTACTTGAAGAAGGTAATACAGTACCTTTTATTGCTAGATATAGAAAAGAAGCTACTGGCGCTTTAGATGAAGAACAAATTAGAAGTATTAATGAGTATTATGAATATCAAGTCAATCTATTAAAGAGAAAAGAAGATGTTATTAGATTAATTGATGAAAAGGGTTTGCTTACCGATGAACTTAAGGATAATATTATGAAGGCTTCTAAACTAGTGGAAGTTGAAGATATATATAGACCTTATAAAGAAAAGAAAAAGACTAAGGCTACAGAAGCTATTAAGAATGGTTTGGAACCTTTAGCTAAGATTATTATGTCATTTAAAAAGGTAAATATTAAAAAAATAGCAGAATCATATCTTAATGATAATGTTAAAAGTGTTGATGAAGCAATCACAGGTGCTAGTTATATCATTGCTGAATGGATTAGTGATAATGCTAGTTATCGTAAATATATTAGAAGTAATATGAGTAATTATGGAGTAATCCATAGTAAATTAAAGAAGGGGGCTACTGATGAGAGTAAAACTTATGAGATGTACCATGATTATGAAGAGAGAGTTAAATACATTAAACCACATAGAGTGCTTGCTTTAAATAGGGGAGAAAAAGAGGGTATTTTATCTGTTGATATATCTGCTGCTGATGATTATATTATTTCTTTTTTAGAAAAGAAACTTATTAAAGACGAAAGTACTGAGAGTGCTAGTATTGTAAAGTCTGCGATTAGAGATAGTTATAAAAGACTTATTATTCCTAGTATTGAAAGGGAAGTAAGAGCAGATTTAAAGGAAGTGGCAGAAACTGCTGCTATTGAAGTGTTTGGAGAAAATTTAGAAAATCTAATTTTAACTCCTCCAATGAAAGATATCATGGTTCTTGGATTTGATCCAGCATATAGAACAGGATGCAAATTAGCGGTTGTTAGCCCTACTTCTAGTGTACTTAATATTTCAGTTATTTATCCTCATGAGCCACATAATAAGTGGGAAGAATCAAAGAAAGTACTTAAAGATTTATTTAAAAAGTATAATATTGATGTAGTCTCTATTGGTAATGGTACTGCTTCAAGAGAGAGTGAAAAATTAGTAGCGGAGGCTATTAGCGAGTATAAAGATAAGGATGTTAAGTATGTTATTGTAAGTGAAGCAGGGGCAAGTGTTTACTCTGCCAGTGAACTTGCAATTAAAGAGTTTCCTGATTTAACTGTTGAAAAGAGAAGTGCTATTAGTATAGCAAGAAGGCTACAGGATCCTTTATCAGAACTTGTCAAAATTGATAGTAAGAGTATTGGGGTAGGACAGTATCAACATGATGTAAATGAAAAGAAACTTGACGAGTCGCTTGATTTTGTTGTTAGCAAATGTGTTAATAATGTAGGTGTTAATATTAATACTGCTAGTACATCTATACTTAAATATGTTTCTGGTTTAACTAAAACTTCAATAGATAAAATTATTGGTTACAGAGAAAAGAATGGTAGAATTAATTCTAGAGATGAACTTGTAAAGGGAAAGGTACTAACTCCTAAAGTGTATGAGCAGTCTATAGGATTTATGAGGGTCATTGATGGAAGTAATATTATGGATGAAACTTCTATTCACCCAGAGAGTTATGCAGTGGCAAGTAAGTTACTTGAAGATATTGGATATACTGCTAAAGATGTTGGTAAGGAAGTATTAGTTAGGAGGCTTGATGGTATTAATCTTGATGAGTACTCTAAAAAATTAGGTGTTGATAAGTACACACTTGAAGATATTATTAAGTGTTTAAAACAACCTAATAGAGATTTTAGAGATGATTTTGAAAAACCAATACTTAAAAGTGATATTCTTAAGATAGAAGATTTAAAAGAAGGAATGGAACTTTTTGGTACTGTTAGAAATGTTGTAGACTTTGGCGCTTTCGTAGATATTGGTCTTCATGATGATGCACTTGTTCATATATCTAAACTTACTGATAAGTATATTAAACATCCTAGTGAGGTGGTGGCAGTTGGAGATATTGTTACCTGCTATGTAGAAAAAATTGATTTGGCTAAAAATAGGGTAAGCTTATCCTTAATTAATCCTAATATGGTTAAAAATTAATTAAAATTAGTAAAAAATATGTAATTTTATTAAAAAAATGTATAAAATAATTGACAGATAGGCAATTTTATAGTATCATTATTATTGCCTACTGATGCAGATGTAGTTTAATGGTAGAACCTCAGCCTTCCAAGCTGACTGCGTGAGTTCGATTCTCATCATCTGCTCCATAAGATAAAATCGTCGCACCATGTGACGTTAATGATTAAATCAATCTGAAAAGATTGATTTTTTTGTGCGTTATTGCAAAGAAAGGTGTGATGTGATATGATTAAAATAATTAAGAAGAAAATCAATATGAGTGATGAACTCAAAGCCAAAATTAATTGGTCTTGCAAATTTAATAACAGACCCTATCAGATTATTGAAGGTCACCTAAGAATTGTGGAACATACAAATTTAGCGTATGTTGAGCCACACAAAGTAATTATTGGAGATACACTATATTTATTCTTCAATGAACAAAAACATTTTTATATTGGGAATTTAAAGAAGAAAATCCCTATTGCTGATTTATCAGAATACATAGCAAGGCATTAATTAATTGAGAGTTTATATACTCCCATAATATTGGTTTATTTTGTCGTGTAAATAATCAATATAAAGTATAAGGTGTCTTGTTATGTGACACCTTTTTTGGTGCCTTTCATTAAAAGAAAAGGAGGAAAAAGTATGAATAATGAAAGGATGATTGCAGCAGTTTATATTCGTGTTTCGACGGAGGATCAGGCACGAGAAGGATTTTCTTTAGGAGAACAAAAAGAAAAGTTATTACAACTCTGTGCATTTAAAGGTTATAAAGTATTTAAGGTTTATGAAGATGCAGGAATATCTGCAAAAGATATGGAACATAGACCTGCATTTCAAGAGATGTTACGAGATATGAAGGACGGAAAAATTAATTATATTGTAGCCTACAAACTAGATAGAGTTACTCGTTCAGTTCGTGATTTAGAAGAATTAATATCTCAGTTAGAAAAATATAATTGTTATTTAGTTTGTGATAGAGATGATGTTAATACTTCTACTGCTAACGGAAGATTTTTTGTAAGAATGCTAACAGTATTATCACAGTTAGAAATTGAAATTGTATCGGAAAGAACTAAATTTGGACTTAATGGAGCGATTAAGTCAAGTCATTTACCAGGTCCTGCCCCACTAGGATATAAAAAAGATGGTAATAAAAAAACTATTGTTGATGAAACAACTAAACCAGTTATTGAAAGAATATTTAAGTTGTATTTGGAAGGCAAAAGTTTTCAGCAAATATCAAATATCTTTAATAAAGAAAAATTATTAAATCCAAAGAAATGGAAAGACACGACTATTCAAAAGATAATTGATAACAAAATCTATATGGGAGATTATGAGCAATATAAAAGAATTGCTAAAAAAGAAAACAAAGAACCTGTTATTTATATGAATGTTGTTGAGCAAATAATATCACGTGCAATGTGGGAAGAATGCCAAAGACAAAAAGAAGTTAATCAAAGAACTTATACTAGAGATAGAATTTATTTATTCTTTCAAAAGATTAAGTGTCCTACTTGTGGAAGAATAATGAAATGTAAAGGTTCTGGTGGCAAGAAGAAAAAGTATATGTATTATAATTGTGAAAAATGTCATTTAAATTATCGTGAAGATAAAATTGAAGAATGTTTAATGCAATTTATCTATGATTTAGTTGAGTATGATATGGCAGTTAAAAAGTATTTTTTACCTATTCTAGCAGACAAAAATCCAACAAAAACTGATGATATAGATAAAGAGATTAATGGGTTAATAAAACAAAAAGAACGTATTAAAAAAGCATATATGAGTGGTATTGTCGAAATGGAAGATTTTTCAGAAGATTATAAACTAATTGAAGAAAAATTAGAAATTTTAGAACAAAAGAAATCAGAACTATTAAATCTAGATAATATATCTTTTACACCACAACAATTAATGGCAGATAGAGATATTGAACGAGAAACTATGATAAGACTAGAAATTTTAAATGACGTTGTTAAAACAAATTGGGAAAGCAAAACAAAAGATGAAAAGCAAGAATTTATATCCAAATTTATTGAATCCGTTATTCTAATAAAAGATAAAAACAATGAACTTTATATAGATAAAATTAATTTTAGAAAGAGTTATATTAATAACCTAATGAAGTTTTTAGATAAAGGAATATTAGATGTATTAGTACCGGTTGAGATAAATGGTAAAGAAGAATTTATTATTGGTAGTCCGAATATTTCTAATGAACAAGTACAGGAATATTTAGATAGATTAAATGAGTTTTATGAAACTAAAATGTATGAACTTTATGAAAAAGTTAATGAAGAAACCGGTGAAATAATTGGAGAATTTACACCTAAAAAAGATGAAAAGATTATAAGAATTGTACCAATATCACCTACTGAAATAAAAACAAAATCAATTATAAATAAAGAAGACATTGAAACAAAATATGGAATTGTTACTTACAATCCTAACAAACCAAATAAGAAAGGAAATGATTAAATTATGGAATTAAAATATACAAAAATTGGTGATTATGAATTGCCAAATTTAACTTTAAATGATAATAAAAAAGGGACAATTAATAAGTATGGAATGTTAAGATTAGATTATTTAAAACAACATAAAAAAGCACTTTACACTACACTTTTAATGAAAGATGAACTTACTAATCATCTTGTTTCAGTA